>Ga0256826_1001899_pt1 | contig 12945 bp, 14 predicted proteins | sample CV79metaG_FD_185975 | JGI IMG/M metagenome (GOLD analysis project Ga0256826, IMG submission 185975) | Hydrothermal vent microbial communities from East Pacific Rise, Pacific Ocean - CV79 | ecosystem: Environmental > Aquatic > Marine > Hydrothermal vents | place: Pacific Ocean: East Pacific Rise...
CAAAACTCTTGTGCCTATTGCTATAGGACTTACAAAATATGATATGAAAAAATTTATAGTTTTAAATGTAGCTAGTTCTGTAGTATGGGTAATGGCATTTGGACTTGGAAGTTTTTACTTTGGTAAGGTTCTTTCTGAGTTTGCAACTATTGTAGCAGGTAAACCTTGGATTGCACCACTTGTATTAATTGTTTTAGGTGGAACAACTTGGTTATATATGGAAAAAGCAACGAAGAAAAAAGTGAAGAAATAGTTATAAAATTAGTCAATTATTGGGATTTAGATTTGCTTTAGAGCGTGCAAAATATCCAATTAAGGCTAGGCTAAAAGCTTGCCGTATTGGATTTTTGTGCGATATGAAGTAAAGATAGATTCCTAAGAACCTACTATTGGACCGAATGGAGCATAGTCCGTATGCTCTCCATCTTGGTATTTTTTATAATTTTCAATAAACATCTCGGCTAATTCATCTCTAGTCTTATCAAATAAATCTTTATCTTCCCAAGCATTACGAGGGTTTAAAATCTCTGGTTTGATGTCACCTAAAGTTTTAGGAACATGGAGTCTAAATGTTTTAGTCGTATCAAACTCACTCTCGTTAATACTACCATCTAAGATAGCATTGATACATGCACGTGTATTTTTGATACTCATACGTTTACCAACACCGTAAGCACCACCAGTCCAACCAGTGTTCACTAGATAGACATTTACATTATGCTCATCTATTTTTTCACCTAAAAGCTTTGCGTAAACTGTTGGATGTAAAGTCATAAAAGCCTCACCAAAACAAGCAGAGAAAGTAGCAACTGGTTCAGTGATACCACGCTCAGTTCCAGCCACTTTAGCAGTATAACCACTTAAAAAGTAGTACATCGCCTGTTCTTTAGTAAGTTTAGAAACTGGAGGAAGTACACCAAAAGCATCAGCTGTTAAGAAGATAATATTTTCAGGGTGCCCTGCCATTAAATCTTTTTTATGGTTAGCTATATGCTCGATAGGGTAAGATACACGAGTATTTTCAGTTTTAGAACCATCTTCGTAATCTACTTCACCCTCACCATACATAACTACATTTTCTAAAAGTGCATCTTTTCTGATAGCACCATAAATTTCAGGTTCACTTTTACCATCAAGGTTGATTACTTTTGCATAACATCCACCCTCAAAGTTGAAAACACCATAGTTATCCCAGCCATGCTCATCATCACCGATTAAAGCACGATGAGGATCAGTTGAGAGAGTAGTTTTACCAGTTCCACTTAGACCAAAGAAAAGTGCAGTATCACCACGTTCACCAACATTTGCAGAACAGTGCATAGAGAGTTTACCTTCTAGTGGTAACCAGTAGTTCATCATAGAGAAGATTCCCTTCTTAAGTTCACCACCATACCAAGTACCACCGATAATACAAGTATTTCTTTCTATATCAAAAAGTACAAAAACTTCTGAATTAAGACCATGCTCTTTCCATTTGTCATTTACGGCCTTACAAGCATTTAAAACAGTAAATCCTGGTTTAAAAACTTCTAGTTCAGAATCTGTAGGACGAATAAACATATTTTTTACAAAGTGAGATTGCCATGCTATCTCTGTAACAAAACGGATAGAATGTTTTGAAGCAGGACTTGCACCACTAAATACATCTGTAATATAAAGATCTGTGTTAGAGAGTTGTTCTTGTGCAACAACTAATAACTCGTCAAAAATTTCAGCAGAAACTTTTTGATTCACATCACCCCAAGCTATATACTTGTTAGAAGGGTCACGATCAACAAAGTACTTATCTTTTGGAGAACGACCTGTGAAGATACCCGTGTCAACTGCTGTTGCACCTTTGTTAGTCTCTTGAACCTCACCATTATCTAACTCATGTTTAATTAATTCATCATAACTTAAATTGTGATAAACATTACCAATATTTTTCAATCCTAATTCTTCTAACTCAGTCAAATTCATAATTTACCTTGTGGTACTTTTTCTCTTGTTCTTTAGGGGAACATTTAAGTAACCGAATTATACACTACTAAAACCTAAATTAAATATAAATTTTTTAGCTATTTTTGAATTATGTCAGTAAAAATTATTTTAAGGAAAGTTTGGTAGAATGTCATTCTACATAGAAGTATTATCATTGCTCGATTAACTCAGTGGTAGAGTGCCTCCATGACATGGAGGTGGTCGTTGGTTCAAGTCCAACATCGAGCACCATTGAAAACTAAAATCTCAACGTATTCTTTTTTCCACCTTGTTCTATCTGAATTGCTGATTTAAGTATGTAAAGTTCTGTCGATGTTTTTGTATAAAATATTTTCTGATACATCTCTTTAGAATTTCGTGGGTCATATCCAAGTGCTTGAACCTTATCTTCTCTTGAGAGTACTACACAAGCGTGAGCTATACTATACATCTGTAGTTTTAAGGGATCACTCATATCTTCTTGTACTGCCTTTTGCAGAAGTACTATACTTGGACACGCTAATGTTTTTGTTTTAATAAGATCAGCATTAGAAATACTCATCAATATAAATAGTGACATAAAAAATTTCATATTAATCCATTTGTTATTTTACTTTTAAAGAGACATAATTATAGCTAGTGAGGTATTAAAACACTCTTTATACTCTCTTATTTTAGAGCTTTAGCACAAATGTAAGCACTAGAGAATGCCCATTGAAAATTATATCCTCCAAGTTCTCCTGTCACATCAACAACTTCACCAATAAAGTAGAGTTTTTTAACACTTTTAGACTCTAAAGAGTCCTTATTTAAGCATTTACTGAGAACTCCTCCCCTACTTACCTCAGCTTTTGTAAAACCAAAATTACCAGCAGGAGCAAAAATATAAGAGTGAATCATGGAGAGTTTTTCTTTCTCCTGTTTTGAGAGTCTCTTACACTCTTTATCTTCAAGTCCAAGAACCATAAGAAGTGCCTTTGCCAACCTTTTTGGAAGTCCAAGAAGAGTACTGAGCTGCTTTTTACTCCCCTCTATCATCTCTATTATATTTTGATTTGGTAAAAAATCTATGCTAATAGTTCCCTTCTTCCAGTAAAGAGAAGCCGAAAGAATGGCAGGTCCACTTATGCCCTTATGCGCAAAAAGCATCTCCTCATTGATGACTCTATCATCTACTTTTATCTCAACATACGTACTCAGTCCACTTAGTTCTCTCATCCAAAACTGCTCTTTTTGTACTGTAAGTCCTACAAGTGCAGGAGCAAACTCTTTTACTTGCACTCCAAAACTCTTGGCGATATCAAGACCTATCTCACTTGCACCTAGCGTTTGAAAACTTTTACCACCAGTTGCTACAACTAAAGAGTGACTCTTATATATATCTTTATCAGTTTTAATCTCAAAGATTTCATCATTTTTACTCACTTCAACTATCTTGTTATTTAGAATCATCTCAGAGTATTTTGCACCATTTTTAAGGACATCTATAATATCATCAGAACTATTTTTACAAAAGTAGTATCTCCCCTTACGTAACTCTAACTCAACTCGATTTCGTTCTAAAAAGTTTAGGAGATTATCTCGAGAGAATCTTTTAAGCACATAGGAGATAAGCTCACTATCTCCATCAAAGTTTTTCGTCTCTACATTGGTGTTTGTGATGTTACACTTTCCACCACCAGAGATTTTCAGTTTCTTTGCTACTCTATCGTTTACATCAATTATCGCTACATTTTTTTTCTTCCCTATGTTGCTTGCACACATCAGTCCACTAGCACCACACCCAAGAATAATCACATCATATATTTTCATAGAGAAATTATACGATATAATTACATAAAATATTTAACTAAAGAAGAATTATGAGCAACAAACTCCATATAGTATCTCTTGGATGTACTAAAAACCTTGTCGATACAGAAGTTATGATGGGAAAACTACAGAACTTTGAACTCACAGATAACAATGAAGAGGCTGATGTCATCATTGTAAATACTTGTGGTTTTATAGATGCAGCTAAAGAGGAGTCTATAAATACTGTTCTTTCACTACACGATGCAAGAAAAGAGGACTCTGTTTTAGTGATGGCTGGATGTCTAAGTGAACGCTATCAAGATGACCTAATGACACAAATCCCAGAGGTAGACATCTTTACTGGTGTTGGTGATTATGACAAAATAGATGAACTTTTAGTTGAAAAAAAGAGCCGCTTTTCAGATGAAGTCTATCTTATAGATGGAGCAGAGCGTGTTGTAACTGGTTCATCGTACCACGCTTACATCAAACTTTCAGAGGGGTGTAATCAAGAGTGTAGTTTCTGTGCTATTCCCTCTTTTAAAGGAAAACTTAACTCTCGTGATTTAGACTCTATCGCTAAAGAGGTAGAGGGACTTGTTAAAAAAGGCTACTACGATTTTTCATTTGTATCTCAAGACTCTAGCTCATACCTACGTGACCAAAACATCAAAGATGGTTTATCTCTTCTTATCCAGAGAATAGAACTTATAGAGGGTGTAACTTCAGCTAGAATCCTCTACCTCTATCCATCAACAACTACCATAGCACTTCTTAAAAATATCGCAAAAAGTGAGATTTTCCATAACTATTTTGATATGCCTATTCAGCATATTAACAACGATATGCTTCGTATGATGAAACGTGGTTTTGGAAAAGATAAAACGGTAGAGCTTTTAGAGTTTATGAGAGACCTACCAAACTCATTTGTAAGAACAAGTTTTATTGTTGGGCATCCAAATGAGACACAAGAGATGTTTGATGAGATGTGTGAGTTTGCAGCTAACTTCGGTTTTGACCGCATCAATGTTTTTGACTACTCTGATGAAGAGACAACTCCAGCTTACGATATGAGTGATAAAATTCCTGCTGATGTACGAGCAGAGCGTGCACAGATACTAGGTGATATCGCTCGTGAGTGTACTCTTAAGTCTCTCAATGCTGAGATAGGAAAAGAGTGTGAGCTTGTTATTGATGGAGAGAGTGAAGAGCATGAGTTCTTACTCTCAGCTCGTAAACTTATCTGGGCACCTGAAATAGATGGTGAAATTTATGTTAACGATAGAACTGACGATAGCAGTGAGCTAGAGTTTTGTAAGGTTTACAAGGCAAAAGTTACAGATATTGTGGGAGATATTTTAACTGCAACTGTAGATAATGCTTCAAAATAGAGAACTTCTTACAAACGCCAAAAACCTTCTAGCTTTTTCTGCTGGAGGGGACTCAACTGCCCTACTCTTTTTACTCCTAGAAGAAAAAATAGACTTTGACATCGCCATAGTTGACTACTCCTTACGAGCACAATCAAAAGAGGAAGTTGCCTACGCTCAAGAGCTAGCAAAAAAGTACCATTTTAAGTGCCATCTTCTCAATGCCAAGAGTATAGATAATAACTTTGAAGCAAACGCTAGAAAAATCCGATATGATTTTTTTGAAGAGCTCATAAAGGAGCATCACTACACAAATCTCTTAACAGCTCATCATCTAGGAGATAGGTTTGAGTGGATGCTTATGCAGTTTTGTAAGGGTGCTGGATGTCCTGAACTCTCAGGGATGAAAGCAGTTGAATCTAGAGAGTCATATACTCTGCTCAGACCTCTTCTTCATTTAGACAAGAGTGAACTTCTCGACTACTTAAACGCCAATCAACTAAGATATTTTGAAGATGAGAGTAATCAAGATGAGAAGTATAAACGCAATGAGTTTCGACACAATCATACCACTCCTCTTTTGCAAAAATATCTCACCGGTATTAAAAAAAGTTTTGAGTATCTTGATGAGGATGTAGAGAGTTTCATCCAAGAGACTCAAATCAAAAGTATCAATGAGTTTGCATACATAAAACCCACACTTCATAAACGTAGTGATATCTTTGCCATAGATAAATACCTCAAATCAAAAAAGCATATCATAAGGGCTCAAGAGAGAAAACTTTTACAAGAGAGAAGTGTTACTCTAGTGGGAAGAAAATTTGTAATAGTTCAGACAGCATCTTATATCTTTATCACACCCTATATAAAAGTAAATAAAATGGATAAGGAGTTTAAAGAGAAGATGCGACTCTTAAAGATAGAGCCAAAACTAAGAGCTTACTTCTTTTTAGACTCTGAAGCTGTGGCGTTTGTATCTTTGTTATTGCAGTAGACTTTCATCGTAAATGAGGACTTTATAATCTCACCATCACGTTTAAAATCTATAGGAAAATTAATAGCAATCATATAAGCACTTTTATTGATTGCATCTAAAAAGTCATAAAAACTTTTTGGAGAACTTATCTGAGATGTTGTGTTGACTTCATAAACACTAAAATCATTTTCTGCAGTTGGCTCAGATAGAGATGAGACCTTGAGCTCAGAGAAGTAAGATTTATTCTCCTTTTCAAATCTATCAGGATTAAAAATTGTGTCAAAGGCAGATATGATTCTTCTGTTTTTTGAACGAAGGTCTTGCAGAGTCTCTTCTGTTTCATCATGAAAATTTGAATAATTTCTAAACTCTCTTGTTATTTTTTTAAGTTCCACACGTTTAGTTCTATACTCTTTTCCTTCTGGAATTAAAACTAAAAAGGAGAAGAGCAGTACAAAAATGAAAAGTACCATAGATACAATCATTAGGTAGATATATTGTCTTGAAATGCTACTCATCCTCTTCTATCTCCTCTTGGTTGTCAATGTAGTTTGTAGAAACAAACCTAAACCAACCATCTTTTGCAGGGTAAAAGCTACTATATGTTCTATGGAAAATAGAACGTAGTGGTGCTTGAAGCATAAAGTTATAAATATCTTTATTGGGTGTTATACCATACAGTATAAGCCCATTTTTGAGAAGTTGTGCTTCTGAAAGAGTAATACGAAGAGGTACTAAATCAAAAAGATTTGCTATAGAATCTTTTAAGACAATATTTTTTGTATAAATAGTTTCACTTAGAATTTTCTGCTTTTCGATATAAGATATTTTATCTTCCATAAGCGAGAATGACTTCTCTAACTCTATTTTTTGAGCTGTCAATGTCTCTTTATCTTGTTTAAATGAGTAGTTTTTGTAGAGTAAAAAACTATATGTTAAAAGTAACATTATAATTGTAATACTAAAAAATGAGAGTAGAAGTTGTATCTCTTGAGTAAAAACACTCTTCTTTTTAGGATTTATATAGCTGTACTTCATAAGCCTAACTCCTCTTTACTCAGAGCACATACTTCCATAGGAATATCTAGATGTCTAATATATACATTTAAGAACATCTCCTCTTCGAGGTAGCGTTTAAGGTCACCACTCACACCTACACCATCAGCAATATAAACATTTTCTACAAATTGGCTCTCATAACGTTTATCTTTATAGTAGTGTCCCAGAGATGATTGGATGAGGGAAAACCTTTGATAATCTTCATTAAAATTATTGTTATCTGACTCAATAATAGGCTCATCAGCTTCATAGAGCTCTTCTTCAATATCTTGAGACTCTGAAAATTCATCTATCTCTTCAAGAGAGTCTAAATCTTCAATATCTCCAAAATCTTCGAGATCTTCCATATCTTCGATGACATCTACATCATCAAGATCAATACTTGAACTCTCTCCCAAATCTATCTCTTCATCATCCATAATCTGAGAAAGCATCTCATCATCAGCGGATGTTTCCATATCTAAATGCTCTGCAAACATTAACTGAGAGTTTTCAAAAACTGCTAAAGATAAGAAACTATCTTGGACTAAAATATAGAGAGATAGATGGGAGTTCACCTTATCTTCAAAAAAATTGTGAAGGAGTGTAAATGGAGAGAATATAAAATCAACACCAATCTCTTTATATCTTTTTTCTATCTCATAAAGGTCATTTTTCAATGTAAAATAGAGCCATTTTTCATTAAAACATTTATACTCATAAGAGTCCAAATCTTTGTACTCAGAGAGACGGCTTTTTGTACAAACAGGAATAGCCCCTTGATCAGGGGACATATCTAAGATGGAGATGTAACTATAAGGTGACTCTTTTGTATACGAGGAGATAAATTCTAATACTCTGTTATTTAATTGAATGGTCTCAAATGTTTTTCTTTGGCTATTAACAACAGCTTTTTTTGAGCATGTTTCTATATAGACATCACAAGATGAGCGTTTAAGTACAATATTTACGATTACTTTATTATATAAAGCTTCGAGGAGATTTGATAACACTACTCATCTACTCCGCAAAGAGGATGTGCTTTGTTATAGTTTTGTTGTTTCAATGCACTGCCTAGTTTAGTATATATTTGTGTTGTAGCCATAGAAGAGTGACCTAACAATTCACTTACATCAACTATGGGTGCTCCACTATTTAAGAGTGAAGTTGCATAAGAATGACGGAGTTGATGCGGTGTTACTTTTAGGCTAACACTCTTAAAGACTTTATTAACCATATATCTTAGACTATTTTCGCTTAATTTTTCGCTATTTTTTTCAAAAAGAAATTTATTTGCACTAAAACTTGTTAAATACTCATCAATTAGTACCTTTGTCGTCTCAATCAAAGGAACATCTCTATGCTTGTTTCCTTTTCCTAAAACTCTTATCCATCCATCACTAATATCTTCTAACTTTAAAGCCGAAAGTTCTGAGATACGTAGACCTAAAGTATAAAGCATAATTATTACAAGTTTTTCTTGTATAGCTGCCTTCTCTAAAGCTTCCATAATATGCTTATGTGAGATTGGTTTAGGTAGAGTTTTGGCAACCTTAACACTCTCATCAGACTTAACTACCACACTCATACCATTCTCATTTAAAAAACTACTAAAGCCCCGTATAGCACTTAACTTTTTACTAATAGTTTTGGCATTTAACTCTGCAATAGATATACGGTAAGGCATAAGATTAAAAAGAGTTTTCCCCTCTTCTTCGCTAATTTCTATTAGATTTAAAGCCTCTTTAATCGACTCATCATAACTTTTAATAGTTAAATCAGAGTAACCTCGAATCTCTTCGAGATACTCAAGAAATAGAACTCTTTTTTTATTGAGTAACTTTTTCAAGAAGTTTCTCAAAATCATCATGATACTTTTTAGCTTGACTCACTAACTCACTATCTGTTATGATACTTGGAGCGAGTTTCACATAAGTGTCTGTTACGATTTCACTCATCATCTTAATCCTTGCTCTATCTGCATTTGAAATACTCTCTTGTGTAGCCATTTCATTGATTTGTTGTAAAAAATCTTTTGCTTGATTTATATAGGCTACATACTTTAAAGAGATAGTTGATTGTGCCATAATAGTAGCTGCCATACGATTGTAAACATCCATACTAAAAGCTTCTTGCGCTAAAGAATAAGCCTCTTTATAATCACCAGTTTCATAATAGTACTTCGCCTCAAGTGACTTTTCATAAGAGGGGTTTATTAAAAAATAGACCCCCATAATCATCACAAATCCAATCCCTATTAAGGGGAACATATATCTAGTTCTCATGTTTTAAAAGCCCCTTTTTCAGCATCTCTTTAGCATCTTTTAGATCCATATCTTCGACATCAATCATATCACTTATATAGTAACGAATCAAACCAAAAGGTTTAGGGATAACAAACTTATCCCATGAAGAGAGTTGCCAATAAGATGTTGGTTTTATCTCAACAAGAACCACTTTAACTTTCGCTTTTTGTGCCATCACTACTATGCCATCAGCAACCTCATGTCTAGGACCTTTTGGTCCATCAGGCGTTATACCTAAATCTGAACCAGATTTCAACTCTTTTATAGCTCCTAAAAGCGCACGAGCTGCATTTCTAGTACTAGAACCTCGTATGGTTCCAAAACCAAAATGCCCTAATGTCATTGCAATTAAAGAGCCATCAAAATGATCAGAGATGAGGAGTTTTACATTTGGAATTTTTTTATATCTATTGTAAGCGTAAGGAATCATTAAAAGTTCACCATGCCAACAAGCCATGATGAAAGGTTCATCGCCTAAACTTTGAGGAGCGATAAACTCTTTTTTGTTAGTAAAGTAGATAACTCTAATGAGCATCGACCCAATAAGTGGAACTAAGCGAAGTGCTAAAGCACGACTTAGCTTTTTAAGCAAGAATCTCGCCCGTTAAGATGGTTCGTCCAATCGCTACAACTTTTACATCTCTAAACTGACCGAGAAGTTCTTCTGAACCCTCTACTTTTATAACGATGTTATTATCACTACGACCTGACACAAAACCATTACTTATAAGCTCTTCAAAGTAAACACGATATGTATTGCCCATAAGTCCCGCTTTTATCTCATCAAGTATCTCATTGTTGAGCGTTTGAAGGTAGGAGAGTCTATCTGAAGCTACTTCCGGATCAACTTCATTTGTAAAAGATTCAGCTTCTGTTTCTGGACGAGAAGAGTACTTAAATGAAAAAATCTGGTCAAAACAAACCTCTTTCATAAGGGCTATCGTCTCAGAAAAATCTTCATCACTTTCTCCTGGAAACGCCACAATAATATCTGTACTTATATTTACATCAGGAGCTTCTGCACGAAGTTTTTCAACTCGGTTCATAAACCACTCTCTCGTGTACCCACGTTTCATCTCTTTGAGAACTCTGTTACTTCCACTCTGAAGTGGCATATGCATTGACTTACAGATTTTCGGATTATGTGCGAACTCTTCTATAAACTCATCATCCATATGAAAAGGGTGAGGAGAAGTAAAACGGATACGTTCTAATCCCTCTATCTTAGAGAGACGACGAAGAAGTTCTGTAAAGTTTACTTTCTCTTGATCACCTGAGAAACGGCGACCATAGTTGTTTACATTTTGACCGAGTAAAAATATCTCTTTGGCACCGTTATTGACGGCTTTTTTTGCTTCATTTATGATAAGATAATCGGGGATAGAGATCTCTTCTCCACGAGTTTTAGGGACTATACAGAATGTACAAGACTTATCACAACCGATAGAAATATTGATAAATGCCTTAAATGCAGATGTTCTAAAATCATCAAATGCGAACTCACTCTCATCATAGTTGATGTCTATCTCAACAGCCTTATCACGATGAAGTACTTCACTTATCTTAGAGACATTTCTAGCACCTAAAACAAAGTTTACATAGGGCGCTCGTTTGATAATCTCTTCACCGAGATGAGAAGCTGTACAACCACAAACACCAATCTTTGCAGATGGTTTTTTATGTTTGTTAAAACCTCCGAGTTCGGAAAAAAGCTTATGAACTGGACGTTCTCTAACAGAACAAGTATTTATCAAAATAAGGTCAGCTTCACGAAACTCATCAGTCATCGTATAGCCCTCTTTTTCGCGAAGCTGTGCAATCATATGCTCAGAGTCACGAGAGTTCATCGCACAACCTAGTGTCTCAATAAATAACTTTTTACTCATATAGATGTAACCTCTAGCTCATTATGTGAACTTGGTACATGTAGTCATTGTCTGACATACCGTACTTCGCTTCACTCATATAAAAACTTTTACCTTGTGCTTCAAAGTGATCTTGAAGAGAGAGTAAATCTTTGTGAGAGTTGTCTTTGTCGAAGTAAAAAATGATACTATCATTTTTAGCAACTTCTGCTTCTATCTTTGCTAAATCAACTTTTTTTGGTTTTTCATTTATGTCTGTTCTTGCAAATTTTAAATCCATGCTAAATTCCTTGAGTATAATAATTTTTGCATTATATTCAAAAAGGCATAAAAACTTGATTAAAGATGTTTTTATGCTCTTTTGTGTATAATTGCACTCTAACAAGAAAATCCCCCAATCACTTATCACTGTTAAATAAAATTGGGAACTATTAAAAGGGAATAATTTATTATGGAAAAAATATTAGACATAGCAGAAGCGATAGCACACGAGAAGGGTTTACAACCTGAAAAAGTCATAGAAGCACTTAAAACTGCCTTTGTTCAAACTGCAAAAAGAGTTATCAATCAAAACTTTGCATTTGTAGCAGAGGTTGATGATGAAACTAAAAGTATTAAAGTAGTTCAGACGATTACTGTTGTTGCTGATGATGATGAAAAACTTCAAGATGAGATGATAGCACCTGCATATATTTCACTTAGCGAAGCAAAAGAGTATGATGACCAAGTTGAGTTAGATGACCAACTTCAAATTGACCACTCTCTTGAAGATTATGGAAGAACTGGAGCATCTCAACTTCACCGTGAGATAGAGTTTCACATACAAAGACTTGTAGAAGATGAAGTTTATAACAAGTACAAATCTAAGATAGGAACTCTCGTAAGTGGTCGTGTAACTCGTGTTGACTCTAACAATGCTACATACATTGAAGTTGATGAGATTCGTGCAGTTTTACCTATGAAAAGCCGTATTAAAGGTGAATTTTTTGATATTGGTGACCATATTAAAGCAGTTGTTCGTCGTGTAAATATGGACAAAGAGAATGGAATAGGTATAGAGCTTTCTCGTACATCTCCTAAGTTTTTAGAAGCACTTTTAGAGCTTGAAGTTCCTGAGATTGCTGATGGTACTGTTATCATCGAAAAAGCTGCTCGTATTCCTGGTGAGCGTGCTAAAATCGCCATCCTTAGTACTCACCCACAAGTAGATGCTGTTGGTGCAACTGTTGGTGTTAAAGGTGTTCGTATCAATGCTGTAAGTGATGAGCTTATCGGTGAAAACATCGACTGTATCGAGTACACATCTATCACAGAACTTTTTGTGTCTCGAACTATGAGTCCTGCTATCATCTCTCATGTAGAGGTGATTAAAAATGATGAGGGTGAGAATGAAAAAGCCATCATCACTCTTCCTGCTGACCAAAAATCTAAAGCAATCGGAAAAAGTGGTATAAATATCCGTCTTGCATCTATGCTAACTGGTATGCAGATAGAGCTAGTTGAAAGCGATAGTGTAACAAACGAAGATGGTGAGATAGAAGAAGCTAAAGATGGTGTTGATGCACTAGAAGCACTCTTTAACTAGAGTTTGCGAGATATTAAAGCATAAATGTTGGACTAAAGTCCAAGCCCCATTT
>Ga0256826_1001900_pt1 | contig 12940 bp, 11 predicted proteins | sample CV79metaG_FD_185975 | JGI IMG/M metagenome (GOLD analysis project Ga0256826, IMG submission 185975) | Hydrothermal vent microbial communities from East Pacific Rise, Pacific Ocean - CV79 | ecosystem: Environmental > Aquatic > Marine > Hydrothermal vents | place: Pacific Ocean: East Pacific Rise...
CAAACAAAGATGCAAAACTATAGTGAGAACTTTAGGTTTGAAGAAGCATTGGTTTTAAGAGATAGAATAAAAACAATAGAAAAATCACAAATCACATCAACACTTGACTTTGCAAACAATGAAAACCTAGATATTTTTTGTGTACAAATCAAAGAGTTAAGAGCAGTGATTATTAAAATGTTTGTAAGAGAAGGTAAACTTATTTCAAGCTCTCACAACTATGTAAATACAACTGAAATATCAACTTATGATGATATATACAAAACTGCTATGATAAACTACTATTCTTCTGATTTACCATATATATCTAAAGATATTTTAATAGCACACGATATAAGTTATAAAGATGAATTAGAAAGCTTTATAAGCAATAAATACAATAAAAAAACAAATATCACTCAAGCTAAAATAGGAAAGAAAAAAGATCTTATAAACGTAGCTATACAGAACTGTAATGAACTTTTAAAAGTTGATAATTCTACTTTTAATATTGAGCTGTATTCTTCTCTAAAAGAACTTTTCAATCTTGATAAAATATCTTATAGATATGAATCATACGACAACTCACATATCATGGGACAAGCAACAGTTGGAGCAATGATAGTTTGGGATGAAAATAGATTTGTAAAAGATGAGTATAGACTATATAACCTTGAAGCAAAAGATGAATATGCTCAAATGAAAGAGATGCTTACAAGAAGAGTATTAAAGTTTAAAGACAATCCTCCTCCTGATGTATGGATAATAGATGGTGGTAAAACACTAATAACACTTGCAAATGATATATTACAAAGTGTTGGAGTAACTATTGATGTAATAGGAATAGCAAAAGAAAAAATTGATAAAAAAGCAAATAGAAGCAAAGGAGCTGCTAGAGATATTTTATATATCAAAGATGAAGTATTTAAACTAGAAACTTCAGATAAAAGACTTCAATTTTGCCAAAGACTAAGAGATGAAGTACATAGATGTGCAATAGGTTTCCACAAAAAACAAAAAAGAAAAGAAGATAAGCAAATATCACTACTTCAAGTAAAAGGTATTGGGCCTGCAAAAGTAGCCAAACTTCTTAACTTTTTTGGAACATTTGAAACAGTAAAATCATCATCTTTAGATGAGCTAAAAGAGGTGTTAAATGAAAAAGACGCTATACTTATAATAAATCATTTTAAAGAATAAAATTGTCATATATCACTATAAACAAACAAAACTTTTTTCACAATCTTGATATTTGTTCTAAAAGAGCAAACGGCAAAGATAAAATTGCCATAGTATTAAAAGATAATGCATATGGTCATGGTCTATTAGAAATAGCATCACTTGCAAAAGAGTATGGAATCACAAATGCAGTGGTTCAAACTATCAATGAAGCAAATAAAATAAAATCTTATTTTGAACATATCTTAATCCTTGCTGATACAAAAAAAGAGAGTTTGTCACATTCTTTTCACATCACGATTAACTCTATCGATGATATAGACTCTTTGGAAGAAAATACTAATATTCATATCAAAATAGATACAGGAATGCATAGAAATGGAATAGAGCCAAATCAGCTAGAAAGTACTATAAATAAGGCGATTAAGCGAGGCTTAAATATCACGGGAATATTTACACATTTTAAAAGTGCTGATATTTTATCAAGTGTGTATTTTTCTCAAAAGTCGAATTTTAGGGAGATTAAAAAAACTTTAAGCAAGATATGTGAACAACTTAAAATAACAAATTTAAAGTTGCATTCTTGTAACTCTTCAGCTCTATTTAGGGAAGAAAATTTTAGTGAAGATATGTGTCGTATAGGAATTGCAGCTTATGGATATATTGAAAATCAAAGTCCACTTTTTGTTCCAGATTTAAAACCAGTATTATCTTTGTATACAAATAAAATATCAAGTAGAACTTTAAAAAAAGGTCAATGTGTTGGATATGGTGGAAATTTTACAGCATCACAAGATATGCAAATTTCCACATATGATATTGGATATGGAGATGGATTTAAAAGAATGAATATAAATCAAAACTATCGTATCAATAAAGAAGAAAAAATACTTGGAAATATATCTATGGATAATATGTCAATAAACTCAACAAGAGATGAAATATGCTTATTTAATGATGTACAAGCTCTAGCAACACTTCATAATACTATTTCATACGAAATATTAACTTCTCTTAATTCTAATATCAAAAGAATCATTATTTATTAAAAATTGTTTAAATTTAATATTTTGCAAAAATATTATTTCTAATTTAGTTATATAAAGATATAATTAACATATCCCTCATATAAAAGAATCAATTATGAAAAATCATTTTGTCGAACAAGTTATAATATTTTTTAGTGTAAGTAAGTGGGTATTATTATCTTCATTTATTGGTGTTATAATTGGTTCAATTATTACTTTATTTTTACATGCAATAACTCTATCTGAACAATCTCAATCTTTTATTCCATTTCATCTTTATTATTTATTGCCATTTGGGCTAATGTTAAGTATTTATTTAATAAAAACATTTGCTCCAAATGCACAAGGTCATGGTACGGAAAAAGTTATAGAAGCAGTACATAAAGATAATGCAAAAATTGATGTAGCTGTAATACCTATAAAAGTAGTATCTACAATTCTAACTATTTTTACAGGTGGTTCAGTAGGAAAGGAAGGTCCAGGTGCTCAAATTGGGGCAGCTACGGCATCATTTATATCTCAAATATTTAAAGTATCCGATGTAGATAGAAAAAAACTTGTGGTTTGTGGTATTAGTGCAGGATTTGCAACTGTATTTGGAACACCTATTTCAGGTGCTATTTTTGGTGTAGAAGTTTTAATTGTTGGTATTATAATGTACGATGTTCTTTTACCTTCATTTATTTCGGCATTTTCAGCATTTGCTACTGCTAAATACCTTGGAATTACTTACACAAGCTACCATATGGAATTTTTCACACAAGCTATTCCTATAAATATAACTCTTATTTTAGAAGTAATGTTAGCTGGTTTATTCTTTGGATTAGTATCTGATTTTGTAATTACATTTTTAAAAAAAGTGAGTAAGTTAATCAAAAGAATAGATATCAATATGTATTTAAAGGCTTTTTTAGCTGGTACTTTTTTAATATTATTATCATTTATTGTTGGAGATGAATTTTTTGGATTAGGATTAGATACTATATCTAGTTTATTTTATGATAACTCAAATTTAGAAAATAGTCTTCCCTGGTATGCATTTATTATGAAAGCAGTTTTTACTTCAATATCTTTAGGTGCCGGTGGTTCAGGAGGAGTAATTACTCCAATTTTTTATATAGGGGCAACTTCTGGTCATTTATTTGGTACTTTAATTGGAGATAATATTATGTTATTTGCTGCACTTGGACTTACATCTGTACTTTCTGGAACTACAAATTCACCTATTGCTGCAACTATTATGGCTATTGAACTATTTGGAATAGAGATTGCACATTATGCTGCAATATCTGCTGTAATTTCGTTTTTAATAACAGGACATAGAAGTGTATTTCCTTCTCAAATATTAAGTATGTCTAAATCCGACATGTTAAATATTGACTATGGAGACACGATAGATAAAAGTGAAGTTGGATTAAGTAATAAAAGTAAAGCCAAGATGAATAGATTTAAAGATAAAATTAGAAAAAAAAGAGATTCTTTAAATAAAAACAAAAAATAAATTCTCAATTATATTATAAAGGGATTATATGCATGTTATTAATTTTATAGATTTACTTTATCTACTATTCCCTATTACTTTTGTTTTTTACATATACTATAAATATACAAATGATAGAATAACTATTCCATATGCAATTAGTAGAATGTTTTTGCAACTAATATTTATAGGATATATTTTAACTTATATTTTTCATTCTAAAGATTTTATCTATATATTACTCATACTTACATTTATGCTTATAGTTGCAAGTATAATTTCACTTCGACCTTTAGAAAATAAAAATAAATTTTTATTTTTATACAGTTTTATTTCTATATTAGTTGGGGGAGGTATTACCTTAGTTATAGTAATTATATTTATTTTAAAAATAAATACATGGTATGAACCAAGATATATAATTCCACTAGCTGGAATGATATTTGCAAATTCTATGAACTCTTTATCTTTAGGTGCTGAAAGATTTCAAAGCCAGTATAAATTAAATAACTCTTTTATAAGTTCAAGGAATGAAGCATATAAAACTGCTCTAATATCAAATTTAAATTCATTATTTGCAGTTGGTTTAGTTTCAATTCCAGGAATGATGACAGGACAAATTCTCTCAGGAATAGATATTATAATAACAGTAAAATATCAAATTATGGTGATGCTTATGATTCTTTCTAGTAGTGGTATATCCATTTTTATATATTTAAAACTATTAAAAAGAATTACTCCTTAGTTTAAATTTTCTAATCAATATTTAGTAAAGCTTGAAATGGTATAAATCTATTTGTTACAGTTGCATTATCATCATCTAAATATAGCTTTTTATTGAATTCTATCATCACTGATTTTACTCTAGAATCTTTTAGATAATATTTACTAGGTACTATACTACCGCTATATGGTGTATTTATAGTTAAATTATATCTTTCAAATCTAGCTAGAAGCTTATTTACTAGTTCATCATCTTTATGAAAATCATCATATCCTATACACATATCAGGTAGTTCTAATTTTTTATCATGAAACCAATATCTTTCATTTGAAAATGAATGACAATCTATAATAGTACATTCTCCAAACATTTCAAGCTTTTCTTCTACTAAATTTGTTAATTTTTCATGGTGTTGCTTATAGTATTTTGCTATTTCATCCTTATGCTTTGTATTTCTTAAAGGTTTCTTTTCTAATATTGCATTTTCATAAAACCAACCTAAGCCATAATTTATTTGCATAGATTCTTTTTCATCATCAAAAAATCTTTCAGGATCCATAAATAGTCTTGAATATGGGTTTATAACACTATCATGCTTTTGGATTAAACTTCTATATAATTTATTTGTTTTATAATCTGCATATTGTTCAATATTTTGTTGTAACTCTATATCATTAAGAAAGTAATCATCTCTATACTTACTTGGTATTTCAACTCCACTATGAGGTAGATGTATTACATATTTTGTAAACATATTTTCTATGCTTTTTTTCATTTTACTAAGTGAGCCTTGAATGATTCCTGACTCATCATAAAACCAACCATCTTGTGTCCTTACTTTTTTTTCATAAACATCATACATTTTTGCATACAATCTTATAAGAGCTTGTTGTAATTGTTTTTTATCATCAATTGTAGGATTTAATTTATTTAAATAAATCTTATTTATCAAAAATTTTACAGCACTATGATAATTAAATAAATTTTCAAAATGTAGAGTTCTATTTAATACTACTAAAATATCTTCAAAGTTTGAATAGTCATCATCATTAATAAAATCATTATCTTGCTTTGGTTTTAGTGATAAAAATAGTTCTTTATCTTCATCTATTATCTTTTTTGTTGATTTATATGAGATATTTATATTGTCTATTGCTTTTATTATTTTATTTATCATCAGTGTTTCCAATATTTTATTTTAAAGTATTGTTATTATAGCAAAAAATACTTTCTCTTAATACTTCATTTACACTTTAATAATATACTTTCATATAAAAATTAAAGGTTTAATATGAAAAAAACAATTGCAATAGCTACAGTGTTGGTAATCTTAGGATTTGGAGCATACAATAAGGTATATATTCCAAAACATACATTTAGTACTATTACTATTCCAAATGGACAAATGGATGTAAAAGTAAATGGTGTAGGAAATGTAGGAGCTAAAGATATTTACAAGATTGGTTCAATTTATGGTGGAAAAGTTATAAACCTAAATGTTAATGAAGGTGATTTTATTAAAAAAGGTACAGTTATTGCTTATATTGATTCTGTAGATTTAAAAGATAAGATTGCAGAATTGATTGCAAGTATAAATAAACTAAATAATGATATCTCTTCTTTACAAATAGACAAACAAAGTGCTTACGCTACATCTTTATATCAAAATGAAATTTTAAATAAAAATAGATCTTTATATAAAAAAAATGCAATATCACAACTTGACTATGAAAAATTTAAAGTAAATGCAAAAACATCTCAACTAAAAGTAAAAAGTATAAATGCAAAAATTTTATCATTAGTTAATCAACAAAAACAAATAAATGCTAGTTTAAATGGTCTTAAAGAAAAATTATCAAGATATACAATAGTTTCTCCAGTAAGTGGGTATATCACTAAAAAAGCAATTTCTAATTTCCAAATTATTATGCCAAATCAAACTTTAATTGAAATAGTAAATCCAAAAGATGTATGGGTACAAACTCATATTGATACAAGAATAAGTGGAAATGTAAAAGAAGGTGATAGTGCAATTATAAAACTAAGATCAAGTGATACTTTATATAAAGGTATTGTTTCAAATATAAAACCAATAAACAATAGCGTAACAAATGAAAGAGAGATTGATGTTAGTTTTGAAAACTTACCAATTCCATTTTATCTTGAAGAGCAAGCAATAGTTGATATAAATATAAAAATATTAAAAAATATTAAAAAAGTTCCAAGTAATGTGATCACAATATATAAAGAACAAACAGGAATTTGGATTGAAAAAAATAAAAAAGTAACTTTTAAACCTATAAAAATATTAGCTAATGATGGAAAATATAGTGCAACAAATGATATAACTACAACTGATAATATTGTTGTTCCAAATCCAAAAAACAAACCTTTAACAAATGGTATGAAAATAAATATAAAGAATTAAAAATGATAAATTTAGCTATAAAAGATATTGGTCACTCACTAAGTAAGTTTATTGTTACAGCTATTAGTGTTGGTGTACTTTTAGGTATTGTAATTATTATGATTGGTGTTTATAGAGGGATGGTATTTGATGCAAAAGTACTTGTAGATGATGTAAAAGCAGATATTTGGGTAGTTCAACAAGATACATTAGGACCATTTGCTCAAACATCAAAAGTTCATGAAGATTTAAAAAACCAAATCTCATACCAAAATGGAATTAAAGCCGCTGAAGCAATTACATTTCAAACATTTCAAATGGAAAATAGTTATGGAGACTTTAAAGTTATGCTTGTAGGATATGATCCATTTGGAAAAATAGATGTAATTGATAGAGCAAAATTAGTAGAAGGTAGACTATTACAAAAACAACATTATGAAATCGTTGTATCAAAAAAAACAAACTATAAATTAGGTGAAACCATAAAAATGGGTAGAGATAATTTTAAAGTTGTTGGAATAACAAAAGATACAGTTAGTAATGGTGGAGATTATTTAATATTCACTTCACTAAAAGATGCACAAAATCTACAGTTTACTTATACGAATGAAAGAATAAGAAGTGACGATAAAAGAGGAATCAAAGGAAGTAATCCACACTTAGTAAATGCAATAATTGCAAAAACTAAACAAGGATTTAATCCAAATGATGTTGCAAGTAATATTGAACTAACTACTCATAAAAAAGTATTTACACAAGAAGAACAAAAAAATTTACTTTTACAAAAAGTTATTAAAAAATCTTCAAAACAAATAGGTATGTTTACTGTTATATTGATTGTTGTATCTGTTATTATAATTGCTTTGATTATTTATACTATGACTTTAGAAAAAATAAAAGAGATAAGTATTATGAAACTTATTGGTATACCTAACTTTACTATATCTAAAATGATTATTCAAGAAACAGTAGTATTAGGATTTTTAGCCTTTATAAGTGGAAATATTTTTGCAAATATGATTGGTGGAGTATTTCCAAAAAGAATTGTATTACTACAATCAGATTCGATAAGTTTATTTGTAATTATACTTATTTCGTCTATATTTGCATCATTATTTGGTATATATAAAGTTATAAAAACAGATCCATCAGAAGCAATAGCAGGATAAAGGAAAAATATGTATAAAAACAATGCAATAACAATAGAAAATTTAGTAAAAAGTTTTGGAAAAGGTGACAATAAAGTTGATGTAATAGACAATGCAAACTTTAGTTTAAATAAAGGGGAATTTGTAGGACTAGTTGCACCAAGTGGTAGTGGAAAAACTACATTGCTTATGATGCTAGGTTGTGTACTAGAACCTACAAGTGGGAAAATAATAATTGGTGATGAAGTAGTTTATGATAATAAATGGAAAATTAAAGATGATAGAGAACTAAGAAGAAAAAAAATTGGTTTTATTTTTCAGCATCATTATTTAATACCATTTCTAAATATTGAAGAAAATATAACACTTTTACCGTATGAAAATAAAGAAAGTAAAAAGGTAGTTCAACCAAGAGTAAATGATATTATGGATTATCTTGATATGAGTGATAAAATGCATAATATGCCAAGTGAATTAAGTGGTGGACAAAATCAAAGAATTGCAATAGCAAGAGCTTTGGCAAATGAGCCAGATATTATACTTGCAGATGAACCAACAGCTGCTTTAGATAAGCAAAGAGCTGTAAGTGTAGTAAAGATGCTTAAAAAGATTACAAGACAAAGAGGTGTTACAATTATCATGGTAACACATGATGATAGATTATTACCATATTGCGACAAAGTACTAACAATCAAAGATAAAAAAATAGATATAAAGGAAAACGAAAATGATATTATCTAAAAAATTAATATTAGCAGCACTATTGATAGAATCATTAAATGCAACATCATTGAAAAGTATCATAAATTCAACTCTACAAAATAATGAAAATTTAAAAGTACTACAAAGTCAAGATTTATCAAAAAAAGAGATTTATAATGGTGTCTCAAATACATATAAACCAACATTGAATATTGGTGCAAATATGTTAAGACTTGACCAAGATACACGAGAAGTACAAGTAGGAACAACTTCAACTGCATTTATTAAATTAGGAATAAATCTTTATGATGGTGGGAAAAGTAGCTCAATAAAAAAACAAAAAAGTTATGAATATCAAATTTCAAAACTTAACACTACAACGACAACAAAACAATTGTTACTACAAAGTGTTACTTTATTTTTTAATGCAAAAACAATTATGGAAAATATTAAAGTTTTTGAAAATAAAAGTATTACATTAAAAGCTCAATACGAAAGAGTAAAAACAAAATACGACTTAAAGATGACAACTATTGATGAAGTATTAAAACTAAAAAGTGAATATGAAACAAACCAATATACAATTCAAGATTTAGAATATAAAAAAGAGGAACTTCTTCAAAATTTATCTGTAATTACAGGTAAAAATATCACTTCTTTAGATAATACAACTTTACCAAGTGCTTTTGGTATAAGATATAATCAAAGTGAAAATATAAAATCATTAAAGTTAGGTATTCAAGTAGAAGAACAAAATTTCAACTCTTTAGATTCTGTAAATAAACCACAAATAAAACTTGAAAATAGTTATGTATTTTACAACTATGCTGACTACAATCAAAAACTATTAAGTGATCTACCAGAACAACAAAATCAACTTATGCTAACTCTATCATATAATCTATTTGATAGTTCATCAAGTAGTAAAATTAAAGCATCAAAGTTAGCTAAAAATGCTTTAAATGAAAAATTAAACTATGCAGTAAAAGAGGAAAAGACAAAATTTAATCTTGCTGGCAAAAAACTTTCAATTCAAAAACTAAAAATACAATCACTAAAAAGTGCAATTGAAATGGCAAATAGTATTTATGATATAGTTAAAACAAAATATAAAAATGGTATCGTTGATAATATCGTATATCTTGATGCTTTAGATAAAAAAACATATAATCAAGCTTTATATTTACAAGCACTAAATGACTATGAAATTTTCAAAGCTGAATATTATTTCGCTAGTGGAATGGATTATAAAAAAGTTATAGATAGGTTTTAAAGTTTATCAAAAAAATAATTTTTATACTATTTATTGAAAGTTAGGTCAATAAAGATATTAATAACGGTCTCCTTATGTCTTGAATATAAGGTATTTAATCAATTTTAATAAACAACCATTCTTTATTTAAAATATTAAAGCCTATATTTTGATAATGGTTAATTAGTTTTTTAGATTGTGCATCTGGATATAATGCAAGATATTTAACACCTATAGTTTTTTTAATATCTTCTGATATTTTCATAGAAAATAAAATGAGATATTTTGATACTGTATTATTTATTTTATCAATAATTAACTTTCTATATTTAAAATCTACAAATAAATAGTCAATTTGAATAACAGGTGCATCATCAATACTAGATGCACTTAAAGTGACTAAACCTAAGAAAATATTATCTTTTTGCAGTATATATAAAATTGTTTTATTTTTTTGTACAAGTTTAATAGTTTCTTCTAAAAGACCTCTTTCTCTTGTAGCTCTATTAATATCAGAATGAAAAGAAAATGATTGTAATAGTTTAACTTTATAAGAATTTATATTTTTATTATCACATTGTATGATTCTAATATTATTATCCATAGATAATATTAAAATTTATATTTTTAGCTTGTTTTATTAATTCTTTATTGATTTTAGAGTCTTCTAGTATACTCTTTTCTTCTTTAGTTAATTTTTTTGGTGGTGTAACTATTTCAATTTTACCATTTTTGTCCATATGTAATGCCATAACTTATACCTACCTTTAAGTTTTCTTTATTGTATCATATTTTTAGAAAAAATTTATTTAATTTTTGTTCTACTATTTAGGTTAAGATAAACTCATTATATGCTATTATTACACCTATAAATATCACACAGGAATAATATATTGATTCAACTTACAAATATTGCAAAGAACTATGGTAGTCAGGAACTTTTTAGAAATCTTGATTTTAGACTAAATAAAAACCAACGAGTAGGACTAGTTGGAAGAAATGGTAGTGGAAAATCTACTTTATTTAAACTAATTTTACAAGAAGAACACTATGATGAGGGTGAACTTTCTATTCCTAAGGGTTATAAAATAGGCTCTTTAAAACAGCATTTGGAATTTAGTGAAGATAAGCTTATAGATGAAGTTGCACTTGCTCTTAGTGAAGATGATAAGTACTCTATATATAAAGTTGAAAAGTTTTTATTTGGGCTTGGCTTTACAAGTGAAGATTTAGACAAATCTCCCCTATCTTTTTCAGGTGGTTTTCAAATCAGAATAAATCTTGCAAAACTACTTCTTACTGAGCCTAATTTACTTTTACTTGATGAGCCTACAAACTACCTTGATATTTTATCTTTACGATGGCTAAAGCAATTTTTATGCTCTTTTGATGGTGAAGTTATACTTATCACTCATGATAGGGATTTTATGGATGCTGTTTGTACTCATACTATGGGATTAAATAGAAAAAACCTATATCTAATACAAGGTAATACTCATAAGTTTTATGAGCAATTACAAGCCAATGATGAACTACACGAAAAACAAAAACTTTCACAAGATAAAAAAGTAAAAGAACTAGAAGAATTTATAGCAAAAAACAAAGCTCGTGCTTCAACTGCTGCACAAGCTCAATCAAAAGTAAAACTTCTTGAAAAGATGGATATTATTGATTCACTTGATAGCGAAAATACTTTGAGTTTTGATTTTAACTTTAAAGATACTCCTGCAAAAGTTTTACTTGATGTAAAAGATTTGAGTTTTGGATATGAAAAAGACAATATTTTGTTTAAAGATATATCTTTTAATCTTAAAAAAGGTGAAGTTCTAGGAATCATAGGAAAAAATGGAAAAGGTAAATCAACACTTTTAAATACAATTGCAAAAGAACTTACTCAAAATACTGGAACTATTGAGTATCATATATCTGCAACTTTTGGACACTTTGGACAAACAAATATAAACCATCTAAATCCTAAAAACGATGTGATGGATGAGATATATGTTGCAAACTCAAAACTATCTGAATCAACTGTTAGAAATATATGTGGTTCTATGATGTTTACAGGAGATAGTGCTAAGAAAAAAATATCACTACTTTCAGGTGGAGAAAAATCTCGTGTAATGCTTGGACAAATAATAGCAAAAAGTGTAAATATCCTTTTTCTTGATGAGCCAACAAACCACCTTGATATGCAATCTATTGATGCACTTACAAAGGCTATAAAAAACTTTGATGGTTCTTGTATAATTGTAACACACAGTGAAGCCCTACTTCGTGCTGTTTGTCATAGACTTGTTGTCTTTGCAAATGGAAGTGCTACTACTTTTGATGGAAACTATGATGAGTTTTTAGAAAAAATTGGTTGGGAAGAAGAAAATAATCAAGAAGATAATACATCTAAAAAAGAGACACCAAAAGTAAATAAAAAAGAAAATAAGAAGTTAAGAACAGAACTAATCAAACAAAGAAATGTTTTAACTACTCCTCTTAAAAAAGAAGTTACACTTTTAGAAAATAAAATTATGAAACTAGAAGAAGAACTAGAAATAGACCATGAAGAGCTTATAAAAGCTTCAAATAGTGGAGATAATAGTGCTGTTATGGATATATCAAGAATAGTAACTGCAAAAGAAAAAGAGATTGAAGAAAAGTTTGATTCTCTTGAAGTATCACAAACAAAACTTGATGAAATAAATTCACAATATGACATCAAACTTGAAGGATTATAAAATGAGTTTTAATAAATTTGCCTTTAGTACTAGTGTAAATAAATCTATACAAGAAAATAACTATACAAAAACAACTACTATTCAAGAAAAAGTAATACCTCTAATCTTAAAAGGTGATGATATTATGGCTCAAGCACAAACAGGAAGTGGAAAAACTGCTGCTTTTGTACTGCCTATTTTAGAGCATTGGATACAAGATGAAAAACTTAAAATAAAAAAGAAAGCTTTTATCTCAACACTTATACTTACTCCTACCCGAGATTTAACACTTCAAGTTAGCTCTACAATTACATTATTTTGTAAGTACTT
>Ga0256826_1001901_pt1 | contig 12939 bp, 5 predicted proteins | sample CV79metaG_FD_185975 | JGI IMG/M metagenome (GOLD analysis project Ga0256826, IMG submission 185975) | Hydrothermal vent microbial communities from East Pacific Rise, Pacific Ocean - CV79 | ecosystem: Environmental > Aquatic > Marine > Hydrothermal vents | place: Pacific Ocean: East Pacific Rise...
TGCATTTAAACAAAGTGAGTCTCCACAATTAACCAATGGTTCTGGATAGTTATACGATTCAAAAATATCAGCACGTACTGGATTGTCGAAACGCACATGTACAATAGCAGAAGTATCGGAACAAACAGGGTCTGCACTACCGTTAATATCTCCGTTTTGAATAATCCAATAAATATCTCTCCATACGTGAGCTTGCTCGTTGATAGAACCTATTTTAATAGAGTCTAATAAAGGCTCAGTATATTGACCTGCAAGACCATTTTTGTACCACTCAATAGGGTTACCATCTACCGAACGCCATAATCCCTGAGAATAATTATTGGTAGGCATATGGTCGTTTGCAGAAATATTAAAGTATGCTTTTCCACAAACCGAATCTACTAAGTTACCTTCTACACCTCCTAGCTTAATATAAGCTGTGTCTTGGTACCAGAAGAAAACAGGGACTGAATCGATGGCAAAACACTGCGCACTTTTAGCATTAAATTCTCTCCAACTTACATAAATAGTATCCACCCCAGGATTAATACCTGTAGAATGGTAGAACCAAGCGTTGGTATCAGCTACAGCTGTAGGATCGTTATCGCCACAAGAAAAACCAAAATGACCTTGATCGTTCAATTCCCAACGTCCTATACTATTCATCGATTCGTCTAAACTAGCGTCTAATTGGATACAATTTCCACAGATATGATACTCATCGTCACCAGCATCGGGCTGTGGTATTTTTAGAAATTCTATAAGAATAGAATCTTTAACCATACAAGCCTCTCCATTGCTTGCTAAATCGTTAGATTCAGAGAAAACAATCTGTAAGCTATCGCCATATTGAGCATTAATTACAGTTGAATATGAATCGAAAGGAATAGATGAATATCCGCCTCCACCAAGAGGATTATTGTAACCATACCACATAGGAGAGCTATGTTCCGTAGGAATAGTTGGGGTAATATCGAATGTAATAGTATTGCTACAAAGCAAAGTATCGTTTCCTAATTTTGGTTTTGGTCTTTGATAAAATGTTACAGAAGAATGGGCTGTTGAAGCACAACCTTCGGAAATAAGTGTAACAATCATAGGAATTTCTATTTTAGCACTATCGCCAAAGGCTGATGGTGGAAAATTTTGATAAACAATTGCCATTGGATCGTATTGATCGAAGGATACAGGTATATCATTAATATATGGCCAGTTTGGATCTACAGACCAAAGCCACGTTTCGTCGCCATGTCCAATTGTATCTACATGTACTTGTGTGTAACGATAACATGTTTTAACTTCTAGAGTAGGATTTAAAGGTATAGAACTAGATGCAAATGTAATGTTTACATCGCAAGACGATTCGCAAGAACCATTAATTTCGTGCCAAGTAAAAGTCCAATCTCCTTCACAGGTAACCGATACAACGGCAAGAGAATCGTAAATATCAGGTTCTCCTGTCTCATGATTAGTAAATACTGCAGAACAATTGGTTCCTGACGGAATAGATGAAACAGACCAATAACCTCCAAAAACACTATGTGCGTGTAAGGTGTCTTGGGTTCCACATGAACTGTTATCTGGCCCTGCATCGCAGACAGGCATTTCTACAAAAGTAACAGAAACCTCTGCTGTATCTTTACAGATTCCTCCAATTGTTGTTATACATGGTATAATAAATGTACCATATAACGGAGTACTAACATCGGGGTTAAAGACATCTTCTGGGTTTATTGTAAGATTACCACCATAATTGTTTAACCATTCAAAATCTGCTGTTTCAACAGTGTTCGACAATGCTTCTATAACCGCGTTGTGACCACATACAATATAGCCTTCTTCTTGAGAAAAACTAGTATGAGGTTGCTCATAAAACGTAATATTTACCAAATCGAAGTTATGACATTCACCACTATATTCTATCCATTTCATGACCACTGTACCTTGGTTACTGGCAATAATATGAGCATTATGATTCCCTGCTACAGTTATAGAACCTTGATCTGTAGCAGGAACAAATGTTACAGCAGGACCACTAACTTGCTCCCAATATCCCCAAGTTCCTCCACCAGAAGGAATGGCTTCTAAATTTGTTTCTAAAATACATAAAGACTTATCGGCACCTGCGTCTGGGCTTGGCTCAACACAACAATCTTGCGCCTCGTCGCCAGGAGGAAATACTTCTAAATAATTAGAACACACCTCTGATACACAACCATGTTCCGATGTATATTGAAAAGTTATAGGATACTGAACAGGATCTGAAGATGATAGATTTTCACCACTAATTAGCCACTCACAAGGGTTAGATGTTGCAGTTAAAGTAATATCGTCAGAATTGTACGACCAGAAGCTTATGTTAGGACATGGCATTTCTGGATCGTTATTATTTAAATAAGTAAGTAAAGTTGATGCACCAGAACAAATAGGTTCTAGAATTGAGAAATCGCAAGTAGGTACTTGATGTATTGTGATAGGATGTGAAGCAAAATCGGACGAGCAACCATAAGCTGCATTAATTACAAGAGACACATTCTTTAATCCAAAATCGGTCCATTGTACCTCGAAAGGCCCAGGTCCAATTCCATTCGGATCGCCAGAAATAATTATACCTCCATCAAAATTCCATGTTAAAGTATCTTCAGAGTCATAAACAGCATCTCCATTTACTTGAATTATTTGTGGAGTATTGGCACATATTTCACTAATAAGGTCAAATTCTGCATTAACAGCAACATCGTTTCGTATTATTAAATTAATGGTGTCTTGTCCACAAAACGAAGTTTGAATAATTATTTGAATAGTTTCGTCACCTTCACCAGTATTTGCATCTAAAATAGGGTCTATTGTTAATGTTGTTATTGTATCACCAACTTGAAAAATTACCCCAAACTCATCTATTAATGTGTAATCGTTTCCATTAAGGGCCGTTCCTCCTACCGATATAAAATGAATCGTATCTATTTCGGTAGCAGGGTCGTTTAATGTAAAATTAATATCTACAGAAGAACAACCTTCAATAATTACATTGTTATCAAGATCAATATCTTGAGAGAAATCTAAGTCTATACTTGGGGCGTTTGTAGAAAAACTAAAAGCATCTAAAAAGAAGCCTGAATCATAAATTTGATCTCCAGCATCACCCACTGCAAGTTTAATATGGTATTGTACACAAGGCATTACATCGGCTTGTGCTGTTAGAACCTGCGTAAAACCGTCATAAACAATATCTTGTCCATTGTTTCCTTCATTATCGATATAATATGTTGTAGGATAAATATTGTCGATAGTTACAGGGGTTGTTGTACCTGGGATTAAAGCAATGTTTTGTGCTGAATAATTGTATCCATCGGCAACTAAACTTGTAAGAAAGAAACCAAAAGCATCGTTATAACCTGCATTTACATATTCTGGAAATTCTTCTGATCCAAATATATATCTAAATTCAATGTGATCGGATTGTGGTACAAAATCGAATTCAATAACCACAGCATCGTGTAAAGTATTTGATGTAATAGCTGCTAAATCGGCATCTGTATTGTCTGGATTTAAGCTTTCGGAATTAAAATTAGTTACGGCTGAGTTAATATTTTGAACTGTACCACAAGAAATAACTAATCCATGATTTAAACCAAGATCTGTACTTCCAAAATTATCAAATTCACCAATTACATTTGGATCGGTGTAGTTAATTGTGATATTTGAAACCTCGACACCTCCACCAATTAGAACATCTTCGATATAACTTTCTATAGTGGCACCTGTTGTTATGGTTTGTGAAAATGTATTTTGAATAAAATACATTAAGGCTAGGATAATAAATAGTTTTCGCATAGTCTTTTATATTTATAAAAAAGTAATTCTTTAAATTGCTAATAAATCTACATATTAATTAATCTCTGCAACTTGAGTTGCTGTATATGATATGTTTTCGATTTTAAAATGGCTTACACCTACTTTTTGCATGAAATTTTTCCAATACCACCATCCTGTGGCATATTTGTAAACTTTTAATTTTGCATTATAGATATTTTCCACATCTGAGATTTCTAATTTAAAATCTTCTACTCCACGCATTTCTTTTACCATATGAACTAAAGCTTGAGCATTTAATTCGCTATTAATTCCTTCTATGGTTAGATTAAACTGTTTTGAGTTTTCTTTATCTAAAAACTGCTCTGTAAAAGTTGTTTTTTGCTCGAAAATAAAATTTAGATTTGAAACTTGCATTTGAGAAAACACATTCAAATTCACGACAACGACTAATAATACAAAAAAAAGTTTTTTCATTTTGATTTTTTAAATACCTTCTGTATTCTTCTTATACTAAGTTTAGTAAGAGATATATACAATATAATAGGTGGTTTATACTTTTTGTCCCATTTAATTAATCAGGACTTTTTTACTTAGACAAATATATAATAAAAAAGGTTGCCTGATAAATAAATCTTACCTATCGTTTAATGTATACTATTGTTATTTACCTAATTAACAAGGCTAATAAGATTTGATTATTGATTCCCCAGCTAAATATCCAGTACTCCATGCTACTTGCAGATTGTAGCCTCCTGTTGGGCCGTCAATATCTATTAATTCACCTGCAAAATATAGATTGTTAAATTTTTTAGATTGCATTGTTTTGGGGTTAATTTCTTTTAAATCGACACCTCCTGTTGTTACAATTGCTTTTTCGTAACCAATAATTCCGCTTACGGTAAGTGTAAATTCTTTAAATAGATTTAATAGTTTTTTTCGTTCTTTTTTAGATATTTCAGCTACTTTTTTATCTTCTGGAATTTCTGATAATTTAATAAATATTGGAATTAATTTTTTTGGCAACAAAGCATTAAGTGCATTCTTAAATTGCTTACTGGCTTGTTCTTCAAAATCTTTTCGTATTCTTAAATCGAGTTTTTGGTGATCTAGAGCTGGTTTAAAGTCAATTCTTAACGTTTGCTTTTCTTGAGATTTAACTAAGTTACTTAGGTTAAGAATTACGGGACCACTAAGTCCATTGTGCGTAAACAAAGCTTCGCCAAAGAAGTTGGCTATTTTTTTGGCGTTCCAAATACTAATATCTACATTCTTTAGACTTAATCCGGCTAAATCTTTAACGAGTTTTTCTTTTACTACAATTGGAGTTAAGGCTGGTTTTAGAGGTATAATATTATGTCCTATTTGTTTTAGCCAATTTTGAGCATCGCCTGTAGATCCTGTTTGTGGGTACGATTTTCCTCCGGTCGTAAACAAAAATGTATTGGCAGTGATAGTTTCTCCCGACGATAATTGAATTGATTCTACTGTATTTTCATTTGACCGTACCGATACAACGGGTGCATTTAACATTACATCGACTCCATTCGAACTGATATATTGTTTTAGTGCAACAACAACATCTTTAGCATTGTCGGAAAAAGGAAATACTCTTTTTCCTCGTTCTACCTTTGTTTGCAAACCATTTTTCTCGAAGAAGTCGATTACATCGAAATTACTAAGATTATGAAAAGCGGCGTATAGAAATTTACCTTTTTTACCGTAAAAATTAATAAGTTGTTTTAGATTATCTTCGGCATTGGTAATATTGCACCTGCCCTTGCCTGTAATTAGTAGCTTGACACCCAATTGTTTGTTTTTTTCTACTATAAGGACTTTTGCTCCCAATTCGGCAGCTCTACCAGCAGCCATCATTCCTGCAGCTCCTCCTCCAACAACAACAAGTTCGTATTTTTTATCTTGCATATTTTTTTATATAGAACCCGTAATATGTGTTTTAGGGTTTTTTAATTTGCCAGAAGAATCCTGGCCGCTTTAATTATATCTTTGGCTCTTAAACCATATTTATCCATTAATTCATCGGGTTCACCAGATTCACCAAAAGTATCTTTTACTCCAACCATTTGTAGAGGAACAGGATAATTTTGTATTAAAATCTCAGCTACAGCCGACCCAAAACCTCCCATTACTTGGTGTTCTTCGGCGGTTACAACTCGGCCTGTCTTTTTAGCCGATTTTAAGATTGCATCTTTATCGATAGGCTTAATAGTGTGAATGTTGATGACTTCTACCGAAATATTTTCTTTTTCTAAAATGTTTGCTGCTTGAATAGCTTCCCAAAGCAGATGTCCCGTAGCAAAGAAACTTATATCGGTACCTGTTCGCATAAGCTGAGCTTTGCCTATTATAAATTCTTGATTGGGTAGTGTAAAATTAGGTACAGCTTCTCTTCCAAAACGAATATATACAGGTGAATCCATTTCTAAAAGTGCTGCCTTAGTGGCTTGTTTACATTGTTCGGCATCGCAGGGCGATAAAACAGTCATATTGGGTAAAACACGCATTACAGCAATATCTTCTAAAGCTTGGTGTGTAGCTCCATCGGGACCAACAGAAATTCCGGCATGAGCCCCTCCAATTAAAACATGGGCGTTGTTATAACAAACCGAAACACGAATTTGATCGTTAGCTCTATGTGCAGCAAATACACCATAGGTAGAGAAGATTGGGATTTTACCTCCAAGATATAAACCTGTAGCAGCACCAATAATATTTTGCTCTGCTATTCCAAAAGAAAAAAATCGTTCTGGAAATTGGGTTGCGAAATCTTGCATTCCAACTGAAGCTGTAATATCTGCACCTAAAGCAATTATGTTTGGATTTTCTTTTGCTGCCTCAACTAGTCCTTCTCCAAAACCCAAACGGCCTGCTTTATTAGCTCTATTTACCCAAGTCATAAAATAAATTATTTCTTAAACCATTTCATAAAGTTTAACCCTTCAACATCGCTACCTTCAAATAAAAGAGTAAAACTGAACATTTGAGGATTTAAGCTGTTCATTGAGGATGAAAACTGAGAATCGTCTTGCACTAAGACATCGTTAATTCCAAAAGTCATTTTTGCTTCTACAGCAAATTTAAAGAACTCTAAAAAGAAATCGGTTCCAACTCCAATTTCGTAATTATAAACACTTGATTTTAAACGTATTCTTGGTTTCTCTTCGTCAGAGATTTTCTTTTGTGCCGATAAATCTAATTTGTATGATAATCCGCCTACGATATAGGCTCTAAAATTATTTAAACGTGCAGCTTTAAGCTGAAAAAGAATAGGGAAATCTAGATAAGTTGAGGGAATCTCCATAATCTTAGTCTCGAATTTTTCACCATTATAAAGTACATACTCCATATTACGTTGGCCAAAATTAAGACCAGGCAGAAATCGAACAGAAAAGTACTTGTTGAGATTAAAATTGGCGACAATATTAATGTTAAAACCCATTTGTGGGTTACATTCTACAGAATATATAGAATCGAGATTATAAAAATTGTCTGAAAGTTGAACCTGAGCACTCATTCGGTTTATGCCTAAAGCCATACCAAAATGGAGTTTAACTAGATCGTATTTAGCTAGATTCAATGGTTTAGCTTGTTGCGAAAAAGCAAGAATAGGAATAAATAATATGACAATTAAGAAATGCTTGAACATCTTTATTATTAACTCGCAAAGGTATAATTTATTTCAGATATCGTTAATTTTATTTTTAAGACTTAATATAAAGCATTCAAAAGTTTAAATTCTTAAGCCTATTACAACAACATCGTCTACCTGCTCTTCGTTTCCTCTCCAATCGGAAAACGCTTGTTTTAGAATAGCCATTTGCTCTTCCATAGGTTTTTGGCTATTCTCTAAAATTAGCCTTTTAAAAGGTTTATATTTAAACTTTTTACCCTTAGGACCACCAAATTGATCGGCATATCCATCGGAGAACATATATAAGGTATCGCCTTTTTTTAGATGTAAATCTATATTTGTAAATTCATCCATCTTTTCGTAGATAGCAATTGGCATTTTATCTGGCTTAAGATCGTAAAGTATTTGTTCGTGCCCTTCGTCAAGTATTTTAGCATCGCTCACTTGTTCTAGCATATCGTATTTACTCACAATATAAAGAGGATTGTTAGCGCCCGAAAATTGAATATGTCCTGATTTATTTATTGAAATTAAAGACATATCCATACCATCTTTCTGTTCACCTGCAATACCTTTTTGATCTAAAGTTTTTATTATTTCGGCTCTTAACTTTCCTAAAATTGTAGATGGTTTTGTAACCGATTCTTTAATAACAATCTCTTTAAGAAAAGAAACGCCTAACATACTCATAAATGCCCCAGGAACCCCATGCCCAGTACAATCGGCTGCTGTAATTATGGTTTGTTCGTTTACTTCTGTCCACCAATAATAATCTCCAGATACCTTGTCTTTAGGCATAAAAAGGACAAAGAAATCTGTTAGATTCTTTTTTAGTAAATCTTGTTTTGGTAGAATAGCGCCCTGTAATCGTTTGGCATAATCGATACTTTCCGATACTTCGCGATGTATTTCTTCGATTTCGTCTTTTTGTTCCGTTACAAGGTCTTTTTGTTCCTCAATTTCATCTCTTTGAGCAGCAATCTCTTCATTTTGTTGATTCAATTCTTCGTTTGCTTCTTGTATTTCTTCTTTTTGTTTGGATAGTAAACGATTGGCTTTTTGTTTTTGCTTGTATCCTCGCAAGATAAAGAATATTAGAAAACTAAAGAGAACTAAACCTATACCTGAAGCCCATAAATATATGCGTTGTTTTGCTAAACGTTCTTCGTCAAGCTCTTTGTCTTTTACTAGTAAATCGTTTCCTGCTTTTAAGAGGGCATTTTCTTTTTCTCGTTTTTCGTAATTCCATTTTTTTTCTAACTCAGCAAAATCAGATAACATTTTTATGTTATCAAGTGAATCTTTTAATAAAACATGGCGATTTAAATAATTGTATGCAAGCGAGAAATCACCTAATTGATATTGTATCATTGCAAGCTGATATTCTGAATCGCTTAGTTGATTTACTAATTTATGTTTTCGTGCTAATAAAAAGGCTTTTCTAGAATAGGTTTTAGATTGTTCGTATTTTTTTAATGCTAAGAGACGTTTTGCTATATTGAACAAATCTTTCCATTGTCCCTGTATGTTTCCTATCTCTTTATTTATGGCATACGATTTTTTAAAATATGAAATAGCATTAACCGAATCTAAAATTCCTAAATTAGAATATACTTCTGCCATTCGAGGTTTTTCGTTAAAACTTTTGGCAATTTTTAAACTAACTAAATAATAAGATTTTGCTAAGGAGTCTGCTTCTGATAAAGAGCTTAGTTTTGAATCAACAATTTTATAATTATGTTCGAGAGTATCTAATTTCTCATAAATATTTCCAATATTCATATTTAAGATACCCACAGCATAGGTGTAGTTTAGACTATCTGCAATTTTTAAACTTTTTTTAAAATAAGATAAGGCTTCTTTATAATTGTTTTGGTCATAATATAAACTACCTATACCGTTGTACACCGAAGCCATTCCTTTATAATCGCCTATTTTTTCTTTTAGCTCGGTAGATTCAAGATAAAATTGAACTGCTTTCCCTGCTTCATTTTTATCGGAATAAACCTTTCCTATTTTTTTTAAAACCTCTGATATTGCTAAAGAATCATTTTTTTTAGAATATATATCTTTTATTTTTTTATAATATTCTAATGCTCCTGTATAATTTGTTTTTCTAAATTCTATTTGTGCACCATAGTCGTATGCACTTGCTAGAAATTTTAAGTCTTTATGAACCTCTCCTAATCGTATAAATTGTTTTACAAAATATTTAGCAGAATCTAAATCTTGTTTTAAATAATATGACGATAGTTGTTCGTAGGCCTCATATTTTAATTGATATTCAGCATTTTTTTTAGTTATTGTAATTAAACTATCTACTTCGATGGCTTGAGCAGAGAGACTAAATAATAGAATTAGAAATATTGGAGTTTTCACGAAGCAAAGGTAATAAAGTTTCTTCTAGAAAAAATATGGAAAGGGACAAAAATATTCTTAATTATGTGAGAAGGGGAATATTCTTTAGCATTTTGATGAAATAGTGTATGTAATTGTTAATCTACGGTTTATGTTATTAACTGTTTTTATTCATCTACACTATTTTATTATTTATAGCATGTGCCCAATTTCTTTAAGTGTTCCCACAGCATTGTAAATGCTTTTTGTATTGGGAATAATTAAAATAAGTTTTCCTTTTACATCTTTTAATTCTGCTTTATGGCTGTTTTGTTGCAGCCAAGCTAATACTTTTGTAAAACCAATAGACTGATAGAATAAGGATTGTTGGTCGGCTATAAAATAGCATTTCATTTTACCCGATTTAATGCTTAATCGCTCTATACCAATGCTTATAGCTTCTTGGCGAAGATTAATAACTTCTATTAATTCTAAAGATTCTTTAGGTAACTCTCCAAAGCGATCTTCAATTTTATATATAAATTCACCTAGTTTAGCAGAGTCTTTAATATTATCTAATTCGCGATATAAACGCATTCTTTCAGAAATATTCTGAACATATGTTGGAGCTAATCGCAAATCTAAATCGGTATCTATTTGGCAATCTTGAACAAACTGAATTTTATCAATTTCTTCGTTATTTAATTTTTTATCATCTTCTTTAAAGACATCTTTAAATTCCTGCTCTTTAAGTTCTTGTATGGCTTCGTCAAGAATTTTTCGGTAAGTCTCGAAACCTATATCAGCTATAAAGCCAGACTGCTCACCACCCAAAATATCACCAGCACCACGAATATCTAGATCTTGTAGCGAAATATTAAATCCACTACCCAAATCAGAGAAATCTTCGATAGCCTTAAGCCTTCTTCGAGCATCGTCGGACAGACTAGTTGGTTCTGGAGCTAAGAAATATGCAAAGGCTTTTTTATCGGAACGTCCCACACGACCTCTTAATTGATGCAAAGTGCTTAAACCAAAATTGTTGGCATTATTAACAATAATAGTGTTTGCATTGGGAATATCTAAACCCGATTCAATAATGGTTGTGGCTATAAGTACTCCAAAATTTCCATCAATAAAATCGAGCATCTTTTTTTCTAGAGTAGGGCCATCCATTTGCCCATGCGCAACAAGAGTGCTAACATCGGGACAGGCTCTATTAATCATTTTTTCTACCTCCAAAATATTTTGAACTCGGTTATGTATAAAGAAAACTTGCCCTCCTCTATTAATTTCGTAATTAATGGCATCTCTAATAACCTCTTCGTTAAAAACATGTAATTCCGTTTGCACAGGAAAGCGATTGGCGGGAGGGGTATTAATAATAGATAAATCGCGAGCACCCATTAAAGAAAACTGTAATGTTCTAGGAATTGGTGTTGCAGTTAAGGTTAATGTATCTACATTAATTTTCATCTGCTTTAACTTTTCTTTTAAAGAGACTCCAAATTTTTGTTCTTCATCTACAATTAATAAGCCTAAGTCTTTAAATACAATGTCTTTACTTACAATTTTATGAGTACCAATAAGGATGTCTATTTCTCCAGAAGCAAGTTTCTTTTTAATCTCTGTTTGCTGCTTTGCTGTTTTTAATCGACTAATATACTCAACTTTTACAGGCATTGCTTTAAGTCGTTCGCTAAAGGTAGAATTGTGTTGAAAGGCTAAGATTGTTGTAGGAACCAATACTGCAACTTGTTTTCCATCGGTAACGGCTTTAAAAGCAGCACGTATTGCTATTTCTGTTTTACCAAAACCAACGTCACCACAAATTAATCGATCCATAGGAGTATCTTTTTCCATATCTTCTTTAACCGACTGTGTGGCTGTATATTGATCGGGCGTATCTTGATACATAAACGAGGATTCTAGCTCTTCTTGCATATAGCTATCGGGAGAAAAAGAAAAACCTTTTTGTTGTAAGCGTTTAGCATAAAGTGCTATTAAATCTTTTGCAATATCTTTAACTTTCTTTTTGGCCTTTGCTTTTGTTTTTTGCCAAACACCAGAGCCTAATTTGTATATTTTAGGAGGTTTCCCATCTTTTCCTTTGTATTTAGAAATACGGTGCAATGAATGAATACTTACAAAAAGAGCATCGTTATCTTTGTACGTTAAGCGAATAGACTCTTGTGGTTTTCCGTTTACATCTATAGTTTGTAAGCCTACAAATTGTCCAATGCCATGGTCTTGATGTACCACGTAATCGCCTGCTTGTAACTCGTTTAATTCTTGTAATGTAATATTACTTTTATTGTCGAGCTTTGTTTTTAATTTATGTTTATGGAACCGCCCAAACAATTGATGGTCTGTATATACAAAGAATCTATTATCGTGATCTACAAAACCTTCGTGTATATTTGTATCAACCGTATTTAATTGAACATCTATTTGTTTACCTTCAAATATATTCTCTAATCGTTCGATTTGTTTTTCGTTTTCAGAAACAATAATCCCTCTATATTGATCGTTCGATTTTAAGATTAAATCTTGAATTATTAAATCAAAATTTTTATTAAAAGCTGCTTGAGGTTCTGTATGAAAATTATATTCAAATACATTTTCTTGTCTTTTTCCACCAAGTAAGATTTTCTGAAAAGCGGCTATATTTTTAACAAAATGCTCGGCTTTAATTAAGCGATTTGTAATTCTTTTGTCCTCATCGGTATTATATTTTTCTATAATATTTTTAGTAGAATCAACAATTAGCGATAAATCTTTGGTAACAATAATACTATCTGAGTTTATATATTCTAAGAAAGAAATATTTTCTGAAGCATCTGAAGAGAGTAGGTTTGGGATAATGGATATACTCAACATTTTTTCTTTAGAAAGTTGATTCTCAATATCAAATGTTCTAATACTTTCTACCTCATCGCCAAAGAAATCTATTCTATAAGGATGTTCGTTGGAATACGAAAAAATATCGATTAAGCTACCTCTAATCGAATATTGACCGGGGGCATAAACAAAATCGACCCTTTCAAAATTCTGATCATCGAGCAATTCATTAATAAACTCGATAGATAATTCCTGACCCACTTCCATGTCTAGAATGCTACTTTCTAAACTGGGTCTTCCTGCAACTTTTTCTATTA
>Ga0256826_1001903_pt1 | contig 12936 bp, 11 predicted proteins | sample CV79metaG_FD_185975 | JGI IMG/M metagenome (GOLD analysis project Ga0256826, IMG submission 185975) | Hydrothermal vent microbial communities from East Pacific Rise, Pacific Ocean - CV79 | ecosystem: Environmental > Aquatic > Marine > Hydrothermal vents | place: Pacific Ocean: East Pacific Rise...
TGGATGTCTATCTTATTATCCATTGATTTGTTTTTCGCAAAAATAGTAAAAAGGGAGTTTACTTGTTGGGATTATTCATATTTCTATTGATAGCTTTCACTAATGGCAATTGATATTTTTTCAAGGTATCATATTGTATAATGGATTACTATATGGGTAGGGGCCTGTTAAATCCTTCTTCTAAGGATAGAAATGTCTCTGTACTTGTTACTTCTTGAATCGATTGAATTTTTTCAACTAGTATTTTTTTTAAATCCTCATTGCTCAATGCATAAATTTTTAGCATATAGGAGTATTTCCCTGTAATGGAATGGCATTCTACTACTTGAGGAATGTCAACTATTTTTGCGAATACTTCATGATGCGTTTTGTCAGAACTCAAATTTACTTGTATTCCTACAAATGCCAAACTTTGATAACCAAGCCCACGAGGAGATAAGCAAAACCGTGATCCAGTAATTACTTTTGCATTCTTCATCTTTTTTAGTCTTTGATGGATAGCCGCACCCGAAATTTTAAGTTTTCTGGCAATAAGCGTAATGGGAGTTCTTGCATCAATCATGAATTTTTGCAGTATTTCTCTATCTGTTGAATCAAGTTGAAAGGAATTTGTCTTCATAGCTTTAGTTTAACTTTCAATATTAAGAAAAAATACTATAATAAGTTATAAATTATTATAATAAAATGCAATTATGCTTAAATAAATTAATAGAATTGACATTATTGCTTACATATATTATTTTTGCTACATAAAAAATTATTGAATTATTTTAATTTACAAATCATATGAAAGAAAAAAAATTTGATCCGGCTAGTAATGTTCAATTTCTCGAGCAATTTGGTGAGTTTGGAGGAGTGAATCCATCCATTACAGATAGCAGCACATTTACCTTTATGAAAGCAGAAACCATGCTCGATACTTTTCATGGTGAAACTCAAGGATGCTTTTTATATTCTCGACATTGGAATCCTACAAATAAATATTTATCTGATGCATTAGCTGCTATGGAAGGAACTGAGGGTGCTTGGGTTACAGGTTCGGGGATGGGTGCAATAACAACAACACTATTACAACTTTGCAATGCTGGAGATCATATTATTTCTAGCGTAACTACTTATGGTGGAACCTATGCTTTCTTGAAAAACTATCTTCCTAAATTTAATATTGATGTTACCTTTGTGAATGCATCTGATTTAGAATCTGTTGAAGAAGCAATCAGACCAAATACCAAGCTTATTTATACTGAGAGTATGACTAATCCTTTATTGAGGATTTCAAATATTCCTGAGCTTAGTAAAATTACTAAAAGACATGATATAAAGTTGATTATCGACAATACTTTTACGCCTATGATTATTTCACCTTTTCAGTTAGGGGCCGATATTGTTGTGTATTCCATGACCAAGTTTATTAATGGAAAAAATGATGCTGTTGCCGGAGCAATTTGCGCAAGTAATGAATTTATTGCTGCAATAAGCGATGTGAATGATGGAACAGCCATGTTACTGGGACCTGTTTTAGACCCTATGCGGTCATCAAGTATTCTTAAAAATTTAAACACCCTTCATATCCGAATGCAGCAGCATGGTAGAAACGCTATGTATTTAGCTAAGAAATTCAAGGAGATTGGATTAAAATTTAATTATCCGGGAATGCCAGAGCATCCGGATTTTAATTTGTTTAACAGCATGAGAAATGAGGACTTTGGTTGTGGTGGAATGATAGCTATTGATATGGAAACTGCTGAAAGAGCTGCTGATTTGATGGAGAGTATGCAGGTTAAGGGCGTTGGATATCACGCAGTTAGTTTGGGTTATTTTAAAACGCTATTTAGTAATTCTGGAAAATCGACAAGTAGTGAAGTCCCTGCAGATGTGCAATTGGAAATGGGAATGTCGCCTGGATTGGTGCGTTTCTCAGTGGGTTTAGATCATAATATTGAGAACACTTTCGATTTAATACACTCCTCCTTGAAAGAATTAAACTTGCTGTAATATCGGACTATTTGTCTGATTAATACTATTATAGCTATTTATATAAAATCCACTTCAAAAACTGAGGTGGATTTTTCTTATTGTAGAAGAAACGATAGTTTTTAAATTGGTGTGATATTAATTTGCTTTTCTGTTTAAGAAATTTGTTGCATAGTCAATGGTTATGAAAGAAATATTTTAAGAAGATAAGGTAGAGAAAATAAATATTTTAAGGCTCATTTTGGTAGCTGTTTGTTATTAAACTACTAATATGCTTTCAAGAAATAATTAAAATACTAGCTCTGTAAATAAAAATTATAACTCTTTTATAAAATATCCTGAATAATAATTATTCTATTCTGGAATACAATTGTATCACCTATTTTCTTCCCAAGAAGAACTTTTGCAATAGGTGATGCCAAAGATATGGAATGGTATTCCTGATTAAGTAAAACAATTTTTCCAATTCCAAAAGAAATGTAATAATTATCTTGGTTAGTGAGAACTAAACTACCTAAATCAATCTTGTGAAATGTTTTTTCTAGTGGGAGAGAAGAGAGTTCTTTTTTCAACCTAGTAATTCTTGATAAAGAAGCTTCATTCTTGTTCAGCTCCATTTGTGCCATTTCTCTTCCTGTTTCATATTTGTCACCTGCACTGCTTTTAGTATCATTATTTCTTGCTTCTTTTATGGAGGAAATTTCTTGTTGGCAAATACGTATTTTTTTGTTTAAGAGTAGATTGAGTTGATGATGGACTTGTTTTTTGAGGGTTTTTTTACTGAGCATAACAATTACAGGTTTATTATTGATAATTACATGCAATAGTAAAAATAAATTCCGATCCTTTACCTATTTCTGATTTTGCGGATATTTTCCCTCCAAGCATTTTTACGTAGGCTCTGGAAATAGCTAGCCCTAATCCAGATCCTTCTGTTGCCTTGGAGCTGGGATTAGATACTTGCTCAAATCGGTTAAAAATACTTTTTAGTCTAGATTTTGGAATACCAAAGCCATTATCTTTAACAGAGAATTCTAAATAATTGTTTTCTATTTTTGTACATCCCATTTCAATGATACCGCTGTCGGAGTATTTTATGGCGTTTTTAATCAGGTTGGTTAAAATTGAATTTAGTTTTTGGTCATCGGTGTGGATGATAGCTTCTTCATCATTTATTCTTTTCACCCATTTTAGTTGTATACCTTTATTGTTGGCTTCTGGTTCAAAAAACAAAAATAGGCCCTTGAGTTCTTGGTTTACGTTTACCTTGCTGGTAAAAGTTTCCATTTGTCCCGTTTCTATTTTGGAAATATCAATTAAATTATTGACCGTATCCAACATCCTAACTCCACTCCTCTTGATTACATCAATATATAAATTGTATTCTTCACCACTTAAATCAGGTTCTCTTAACAGATCTGTAAATCCCAATATACCATTCATTGGTGTTCTTATTTCGTGGCTCATATTTGCTAAGAATGCAGATTTTAGTCGATCACTTTCCTCGGCTTTTTCTTTGGATCTTTTTAATCTTTCATTGAGTTTCTTTAATTGATTTTCAGCTTTTTTTCTGTCACTAATATCTAATAAAGAGGCCACACGGTTGCTACTATTTGCAACCATATTTACTAGAACAAGAATGTCTTTTGTGTTATTATTTTTGTCAATTAGTTGAAACTCATATTGATTTGGGACTCCTTTTTTTCTGGCTAAACGTTTATCTTGATAATGTATCATTCTCGATAAATCATCGGGATGGATAAAATCTGTCCATTTTTTCTTGTTTTGAATTTCACTTTTGCTGTATCCGGTGAGTTCTTCAAATTTGTGATTGGAAAGAGAGATATAATTGTCTTTCTCTATAATGCATGTTGCTGTACCCGTATTTTCGAATAGAGTGCGATACCTTTGTTCACTATCTTCTAGGTTTTTCTTTATCTTAAAATTTTCTGTTTCATCTCTAACTGATGCTATTCTCACTTTTTGGCCTTTGTGCATTACATTTTTAGCTTGAAGTGTTGCTATAAATCTTTCCCCATTTTTTTTAGAAACTGTTACATGATAGGGCTTAGCATTATTTTTTACAATATTGATCAGTATTTTTGCTTTGTCTTTGGCAAATGGAATATAATCAAGCACTTGTTCGTTAATGGCTTCATCTCTATTGAATCCTGTCATTTTTAAAAATGCATCGTTTGCGTCCAATACGCGCCCCTTTTTATGAACTAAAATTCCTTCAAAAGTTGATTCGGAGAGGAACTTAAATTTTTCTTCACTTTCTTTAAGTGCTATTTCAGCTCGTTTTTGCCTTGTTGTATTTTTTAAAACTACTTGTTCGGCTTCCTCGCCTAAATAGTTAATAGGAATTAGGGTTGCTTCAATATCAAATTGATCACCTTGCTTGTTAATAATTATGGTTTCAAACCTTTGATTTGTTTTTCTGAATTGAGCAACTTGATTGTATATTTTAATGACTTCTTTCTGTTTTTTTTCGGGTATAAAGTTTATAATATGTTTTCCAAGTAATTCATTTTGAGAGTAACCTGTTGTTGGATAGAAACTCTTATTGGAAAACACTATTTTCCCTTTTTGAACAATTAAAATGCTATCATTAGATGCCTCAACCAGTGTTCTGTATTTTTGTTCACTTTCATTAATAGCGGTTTTAAAATCTGTGTTATCCCTGATTATTCCAATATAATGGTTTTTACATTTCTTTGTGTTTACTGAAATACATAATGTTTTGTTTTCGTGCTCTATTTCGTAAATGCTTGTTTCTTCTCCTCCAATCAGATTAGAAAAATACTCTAAAAGACCATTTAGTGATTTTTTATCAGCATGTTTACGAGCCAATGTAAAAATACTTTGTCCTAGGATTTCTGATTTGGTAATTGCGGTTATTTCACAAAATGATGGGTTAACTTCTAGTATTTTTAATTTTTTATCTGTTACAATAATACCATCAGATGCTGATTCAAATATATTTTTAAACCGGTTATCACCAGTATTGTTAATAGGTTGAAATGAAATAATAAAAACCTTCGAATCACCAAAATACTCCTGAATATAAAGTGTTCCTGTATAGCTTTTTTTATCGAATGAATAAAATATTTGATCTTTAAATTCCCCTATGTGATTTATTTTACTTTTACAATATTGAGTAAAAAGAGTGTTTATTATTTGTTTTTTTTCTGCTTTGAGAAAAGACAAGGCTTTTGTATTTACGTTTTGTATGAGCAAATTGGTTTTGTCTACAATAAAGCTGGGTATAGGGACTACTTGAATTACAGAAGTTCTCATATTTTAATACGTTAAATAATAATGCGTTTATGGGCGAATACATATTAATGAGATAAACAACAAATAATTGCTATAGAATGGTTTGTGAAATTTGGTTAATTCTGCGAACATCAAATATACACAATTTAGAAATGAAAAACCACCTATCAAAGATAATTTTCTTTGATAGGTGGTTGGAATTTTTTAGTGGAATAATTACTTCAGCTCATGAATAACAAGACCACTTCTTAATTTGGGTTCAAACCAAGTTGTTTTAGGAGGCATAATATTACCACTATCAGCAATGTCAATCAGTTGTTTCATGCTAACTGCATATAGGGCAAACGCTACTTCATTATCGCCATTATCAACTCTTTTACTAAGTTCCCCAAGTCCACGAATACCACCAATAAAATCGATTCTTTTGGATGTACGAAGGTCTTTAATATTGAGAAGTTTGTCAAGAACCAGATTAGAAAGTATTGTTACATCAAGAACACCAATAGGATCGCTATCGTCAAAGGTTCCTTCTTTGGCCTGCATTGAGTACCATTTGCCATCAAGATACATACTGAACTCATGTAACTTAGAAGGCTTATATATCTCTTTGCCTTCTTCTTTTACACTAAAATTTTCTTCAAGTAATTTTATAAATTCTTCTTTGCTATGACCGTTTAAATCTTTCACAGTTCTGTTATAATCAATAATTTTTAATTGATTATCTGGAAAATGAACTGCTAAAAAATAATTAAATTCTTCGTCGCCAGTGTAGTCAGGATTGGCTTTACGTTTTTCTGCACCAACAAGAGCAGCAGCAGCAGTGCGGTGGTGGCCATCTGCTACATATGTATATGGAACTTTAGTTTGAAAAAGCTCCTCTAAAGCTTTATTTATTGAATCGTCTGAGATAGCCCAAAAATGATGACCAAATCCATCTTCGGATACAAAATCATAATCGGCAGTATTAGTTTTTACAATATTATTTACTATTTCATCAATTTCGGCAACCGCAGGATAGGCAAAGAAAACAGGCTCTATATTAGCGTTATTGATTCGTACATGAATCATTCTGTCCTCTTCCTTATCTGGTCTGGTAAGCTCATGTTTCTTAATGATTCCGTTTAAATAATCGTCAACCGAAGCGGCACCAACAATACCATACTGTGTGCGTCCATCCATGGTTTGAGCGTAAATATAATACATTGGTTTTTCATCTTGAACCAACCAGCCTTGAGTTTTAAAATTAGCATAATTTTCAACAGCCTTATTATATACTTCATCAGAGTGAACATCTGTACCCTCAGGGCAATCAATCTCGCTGCGAGTGATATGTAATAAGGAATAAGGATTGCCTTTTGCCATTTCAGCAGCTTCTTGTGAATTCATCACATCATAAGGCAAACTTGCTAATTGTGTAGCAATGTCTTTTGTAGGGCGAAAACCCTTGAAAGGTCTAATTATAGCCATTTTATTATTGTTTTAATATTTGTTTGTTATTAATTACATTTTAAAATGATCAATTTAAATTGTTGAACAGAATTAATACTCATTTGATCTTTCGTTATCGTTTCTGGAATAATTACTTCGGCGATTATCTCTTTGCAGGCTACTAATTAAAGCTCCTATCATCTTAGTAAGCTCCATTAACTCAGTTCTTGAAGTTTCTTCTTGTTCTTCTGAAAAATAATTCATTTTGGCTGCTAATGCAGTGTATAGTACACAGCGTCTAATAGCTACTTTAGCATCTTTTAAATTGCTCACAAACTGGGGTTTATTTCTGGAAGATCCTTCTGATATTTTTGAGGCAATATCAATAGAATCTAAGACAAAACTTTTAACCAAAGGATTGCTTTCGGCATGAGGAAACATTTCAGTATTAATCTGTACCCAAACATTATAATCTACTGCTTTTTCATAAACCCTTAAGTCTTCGAAGCGAAAAAATGAAGGGGTAAATTCTTGGTTTTCCATGAGTAATAATATTAGTAAATTAAAATCAGTTTTATTCTTAGCTATTCCTTTGCATTTTTTTGTTTCTATTCTAGAAATTTTTTAATTACAAAGCCCCATTACTCTTTAAAAGTTATTTCTTCTTTTTTCTCCAGTTTGTATGCTTAGTTCACTTTAAAGTTGATGTTGCCATTATTGATAAATTCAATAATTTGATTTGCGGCAGCAACCCCGGCATTCACGTTAGCTTCTCCAGTTTGTGCTCCCATTTTCTTTGGTGTGAAGAAAAACCTTCCTTCGTAATGAGCTTCAAAATCGGCTTTGCAGTCAGGAGCAATATCCGAAATATATGTAAAATCAGTTCTTGCAGCCATTAGTTTCATCATGTCTTCCTCATGAATAACTTCTTTACGAGCAGTGTTTACCAAAGTAGCACCCATAGGCATACTATTAAGCAGCTCAAAGTTAATAGATTTTTTTGTTTTATCGTTAGCAGGAATGTGTAAAGATATATATTGGCATTTTGTGTATAATTCTTCTACAGAATTTACAACAGTAACGCCATCTTTTTCAATGTTTTCCTTAGCTACAAAGGGATCAAATGCAAACACTTTCATTCCAAAGCCTTTGGCAATTTGGGCTACATATCTACCCACATTTCCATAAGCATGAATTCCAAGTTTTTTGCATTTTAACTCGCTTCCTGCTTTTCCATTAAATTGGTTACGTGCTTGAAATACCATCATTCCAAGGGCTAACTCTGCAACTGCATTCGAATTTTGTCCGGGAGTATTCATGGCGACAATATTATTGGCAGTGGCAGCTTCTAAATCTATATTGTCGTAACCGGCACCTGCTCTTACAATAATTTTAAGCTTAGTAGCTGCATCCAGAACTTCCTTAGTGGCTTTATCGCTACGAATTATCATTGCATCAGCAGTTTTTGCTGCTTCTATAAGAGCATCTTTTCCTTCGTATTTTTCAAGAAGCTCAAACTGGAAACCTGCTTTTTCTACTGCTTCTTTTATTTTAGAAACTGCTGCCGGAGCAAAAGGTTTCTCAGTGGCTATCAATACTTTTGTCATATCGTATGTATTTTAGTTTTAAAAAATGATGAAGCCGAAGCATATAATCTTCGACTCCAAATAGTTTTATAAATATGTTACATCAAAGTAATAAATGAAACTTTTAATGTTGTTTTTCAAACTCTTGCATCACATCTATTAAAGCTTTAACGCTTTCACCTGGAAGGGCATTATAGGTAGAAGCTCTAAATCCGCCTACTGAACGATGGCCTTTTAAACCCATCATTCCTTTTGATGTGGCTAATTCAAGAAAGTCTTTTTCAAATTCAGCATATTCGTCGTTCATAACAAAGCAAATATTCATTCTTGAGCGATCATTAGGATTAGTAATGGTAGGCTTAAACATTTTGTTTCTATCTATTTCGTCATATAACCAAGTCGCTTTTTCAATATTAATTTTCTCCATAGCTTCCACTCCTCCTTGGGCTTTAAGCCAACGTAGCGTTTGTAATGCACTAAATATAGGCAATACTGGAGGAGTGTTAAACATAGAATCTTTGTCAATATGAGTCTGGTAATTAAGCATAGTTGGAATCTCTCGTTCTACTTTGCCCAGAATATCATTTTTAATAATAACGAAAGCTACACCTGAAGGGGCCAAGTTTTTTTGCGCTCCACCATATATTAAATCGTATTTGCTAATATCTACAGGGCGACTAAAAATGTCTGAAGACATATCAGCAACTAATGGAATATTGATATCAAAGTCTTCTCTAATTTCTGTACCATAAATAGTATTATTGGTTGTAATATGGAAATAGTCAGCATCTTCTGGAATGGTATATCCTGTCGGGATATAATTATATGTTTTGTCTTTGGATGAAGCAACTTCAATAACTTCACCAAATAATTTTGCTTCTTTAATGGCTTTATTGGCCCAAGCACCTGTATTAAGATATGCAGCTTTTTTGTTAAGTAGGTTATAAGCTACCATTAAAAACTGTGTGCTGGCTCCTCCTCCTAAAAATAAAACAGAATAACCATCCGGAATTTTTAAAAGCTCTTTAAAAAGGCTTTGTGCTTCCTCCACTACCGCAACAAATTGTTTACTTCTATGTGAAATTTCAAGTACAGATAATCCTGTCCCTTCAAAATTTTGAATCCCTTTTATTGTCTCGTCAATTGTAAATTGTGGGAGAATAGATGGTCCGGCAAAAAAATTATGTTTCTTCATTATTATAAATTTTAAAATTGTTTAACCATTTTTGTAAAAAGGAAGTGTAAAACACATTATCGGCACCTCCTAATAATACTGATTGTCAAAAATAATATTTATAGTTAATTAATTAACAAAAAGGTGTTTTTTTTATTGATTCAAAATAAGTAAATTTGGGAGGTAATAAAACGGGGGATATGTTACTTACTAATAAAATGGCAATGAAGCCAAATTTCATTTATTTTATCTTAATATTTATGATTTCTTCATGTGGTGGAGGCAAGTACGCTACAGAGAATCGCCAGTTGAAAAATCGTGTAGCAGATTTAGAATTAAGGGTTTATGATCTTACTGAGTCACCTGCCCACTTGTCGGATAATGTTTTGGAAGATGTAAATTTATTGCTCACAGTTCCCTATAAAGAGAACTTAAATCTGGCTTTAGGTTTAATAAATGATTTTATTGATTCCTATCCTCAACATGAAACTACTGCTAAACTATTGTCGAAAAAACAACGAATTGAGGAGATGTTATCAAGAGGAAACTATAAACATGCTGAGGGTTTATATGCAAAAAATAAAAAATCTAAGGAGGTAAAATTACAGTTTAGCGTAATAGTAAAAGAAAGAAGCCTTGGTTTTGTAGATGTTGAATTAAGAGTTCAAAATATGAGCTCAGCTTCAATTGCAAATTTATGGTTAAAGGCTAGTGCTTTGCAAGTAGATGGCAGCTCTTATGGCATTACACAAGACTATTTTTTTAATCGTCTTGGTGCCTACGAAAAAGCGGAAGAAGTTTTGAGTTGGGAATATGTAAAGGCTGATAGGATAAAGGGTTTAAGACTTTCTCAAATAAGGATGAGCCAAAATAGAAATAATAGATTACTGACAGAGGATGAATGTTTGATTGGTGAGGGAAATGTTAAAATTTTCTTAGATTTTTAGAAATAAAAAAGAAGAAGATAAATTTTGACTATATTTGAAAAAATGAAAAGTTATGCAAAATCCTAGATTAATTATTGAAACTGTTGGAACGATTTCAAAAAAAGAAGATTTGGTGTTTTTTGAAAACCCTAAAAATATTCTCGCTTTTGAAACGGCTCAAGCTTACCCGGGTTATAATGGGGTTGTACCTCAAGATTACGATCCAAATTCTTTATTCTTGATTACCAAAGAAAGATATTTGACTGAGAAAATTTTTAAAGTAAGCCAAAAAATTAGGTCTAATGTTGAATTTTCTTTCAGTGCTGCATTTGCCATTGTCCATTATCAAAATAGGGAATATCCCGCTATTAGATTAAAAGGCTTAAAGAATTACAGCTTTATGTCGGAATTATTAAATGCCTACGTAGAAGAAGGAGTTCTCTTTGAAAAGGCTAAGTCTGTGAAAGAATTCAATACTTTGCTTCATGTAACTAAAGAATTTCATTTGGAACCTATGGAGAATGGTTGCTATAAAGATTTAGCAGATGATCAGATGTTTTATTTCGAAATTCCTGAAGATTTATCATGGGAAAGATTTGAAAAAATTATTACTGAGATCAAGTACAACTCTAAAGATATTAATTTTGATGCCGCATTATCATTAATATATCGTGTCCAAGGAATAGTATACGCAGTGCGGATATATAAAAAATCTCTAACTTTTGTTGAATTGGGAGAAATTAAAGAAAGATTCTTTAAACTTCTTTAAATTATCAAGCAAATTTAAAATAAAAGCGATCTTTTTAAGGTCGCTTTTATTATTTTATAAAAGTTTTAAAGATAGTCAGTAAATTGTTAAATACATATCATTATTGGTTTCTTGAGAATTATATATTTAAAGTTTGTTTAAAAATAAAATAATGCATTATTTTTACAAAAAAAAACAAATATTATGCTGAATTCATTTTACGATTATTTTGACCCCTTTCTATCAGCGTTTTACAGAAGGCTTGGCTTGTCGCCATTAGTAGCTGAGAAGTATGGCAATTATAGCGAACTAATAATAGCTTTTATTTTGGCTATTGGGTTTTTCTATTTTGTAAGGTTTATCCTCCGAAAGGTAGTAATCAAATACATAAAGAAAAGTAAAAATGAATGGGACGATATTCTACTCGATCATGGTATTTTACATAAAACAAGCTATTTGGCACCCGCATATTTATTAGATATATCGGTAGATCATATATTGGCAGATTTGCCAGGATTACTTGCTTTTGTAAATTTGGGAATTGATATCTATTTTGCAGTGATTATTTCAATAATTGTCAATTCTTTATTAAGCGTTATAGCTAGTGGTATTATTGCCAAATCACAGAATAATAAAGTTGCAATAAAGGGAGTTTCTCAGGTTTTAAAGATAATAGTTTATATTATCATGACCATTGTTATTATTTCCTTTTTAGTAGGTAAAGCACCCGGAACAATTCTTGCAGGATTGGGAGCTGCTTCTGCAATAATATTATTGATTTTTAAAGATACAATTCTTGGTTTTGTGGGCGGATTGCAGCTATCTGCCTACGATATGGTGAAAGAAGGTGATTGGATCAGTTTGCCAAAACATGGGGCAGACGGAACTGTGCTAGATATTTCATTAACAACAGTAAAAATTCAGAACTGGGACAAAACTATTTCCACTATTCCTACTTATACTTTGGTATCTGAGTCCATGAAAAATTGGCGCGGAATGGAAAACTCTGGCGGAAGGAGAATTAAAAGGTCTGTTAAACTTGATATGACTTCTGTGAAGTTTTGTTCACAGGAAATGTTGGAAAGGTTTGGTGAGATAAATTATTTGAAAGAGTATTTAGCTCAAAAAGATAAAGAATTAAAAGAATATAACGATAAAGAACAAATAGATAATCACGTGATTGTGAATGGCCGCAGGCAAACAAATTTGGGCGTTTTTAGAGCCTATTTAGTGGCTTACTTAAAGCATTTACCCGTGATTCATGATGATATGACCTTTATAGTTCGGCAGTTAGATCCTAGTGGGACTGGTGTTCCTATGGAAATATATGTTTTCAGTAAAATCCAATCTTGGGTTGAATATGAAGCTATACAATCAGATATTTTTGACCATATTCTTGCAGTTATTCCTGAATTTGAACTCCGAGTATTTCAAGAGCCAACAGGGGCTGATATCAAAGGAATTCTGATGAAATAGATATTATTTCTCGTACTTTTTAGTAGCTTTGTTTTTTCGTTAACAAATCAAATAAATTTTATAGCTATGTTTAAGTGGTTTATTATTCATCAATGGAAATCGGCGAAAAGAAGTAGTATTTGGCAAAAAAATTTGGCGGTAAATATTATTATTGCTTTTTTTATGCTCATTATGCTTTTGTACTTAGTAGTATTTGGCATTATGCTCGACCGTATTCTATTAGAGCTTGTAAGTGATAAAGATCCTGAAAATGTATTAAGTAGTATTTTGATTTATTATTTTATTATTGGTTTTGTACTGCGTTTTTTTCTTCAATCAATACCAGCTATTCAAGCAGTCCCATAT
>Ga0256826_1001904_pt1 | contig 12930 bp, 15 predicted proteins | sample CV79metaG_FD_185975 | JGI IMG/M metagenome (GOLD analysis project Ga0256826, IMG submission 185975) | Hydrothermal vent microbial communities from East Pacific Rise, Pacific Ocean - CV79 | ecosystem: Environmental > Aquatic > Marine > Hydrothermal vents | place: Pacific Ocean: East Pacific Rise...
CCACACACTAAACGGCTCATCTCTTGCTGTAGGACGTACGATTGTTGCGATCATGGAGAACTATCAAAATGAAGATGGAACAGTTTCTATTCCTAAGGTTTTAGAGCCTTATCTAAAGTAACAACTTCTCATTTGTAGGCAGTTTACATCAGGTAACTGTCCTCGACTACCCACTTTTTTGAACGTGAATATTAGTAATTTAATACTACCTCTATACTTTAAAATTACATTTCAAGGCACTTTCATCAGAGGATATGATGTATATGAAATTTATCATACAGTAGATTTCAATGCTATAGAACAAGTCGGAAAAGAGCAATCTGCTTAGAGGCTTTTTACTTCAGCGCCAAGAAAACATTAGGTGACATCGATAAACTTATTTTAAATTAATTGTAAGCCATAAATAGCTGTAATACCAAGAGTATAAGCTCCAAGTAGATAAACATTTCTTGGATTGCCAGAAAGCTTTGGTGTTTTAATTTCTGATACATTCAGTATTGCAAGGCCAACTCCACTAACATATAAGATAATGGTAAACATTTCATCACTTACTACCCCATGTAGTAGAAATACAGATACTAAAATCAAGCTATTGTTATCTAGAGCAAGTCCTGTGTATTTTGTTCCACCCGCTAAACCATAAGTACTAAAATAACTAAGTCTTATGGCAGCCGCGGCCATCATTATAAAAGCTCCTACTAAAAATATAGGCTCAAACTTTCCAAAAGACAAAAGCAAAATTGCTGGAGTAACCCCATAACTAACGATATCAATCACAACATCGAGTTGTCCACCAAACTTTGCATCAGTAGGGGTTCTTCCTTTTAACTTTCTGGCAACAAGCCCATCAGCCCAATCAAAAGCAACTGCCCAAACCATCCCAATCATGGCGGCAGCGTAAAGCCCCGTAATACTAAAGTAAATGGCAAGAACGGTACAGGCTAAGCCTGAAAGGGACAATAGGTTAGGGAGGTCTCTTACATAAGAGAGGATTGTTGGTTGTTTCATTTTTACACTTTTTTTATTTTATTTTATTTTATCATAATATTTTAAATAAACATTAAATACTTTTTTAGTATGTCTTTGCTTTAACATTAAGTGGGTATTATACAGTTTATAAGGAATTTAAATGAAACTAGTATATACCGTTGGTACCTTTGATATGGTGCATGTTGGCCATTTAGATTTATTAGAATACTGTGCAACCTTAGGTGATAAGTTTGTAGTGGGTGCAGCTTCAGATCAAGTCGTAGGTTCATACAAAAAAAATGTCCCCGTTATCCCGCTAGATCAGAGAATGAGAATGCTTAAAGCATTAGAATGTGTAGATGATGTCGTCTCGTATGATACACTTGAATATGTAAGTAACTGCAAGGAATTAAATGTTGACATCTTTGTAATTGGTGAAGATTGGGGAGACAAACCTCATAATATTGCAGTTGAAAAATATCTCAAGTCAAAAGGTGCAACAATTGTACAAGTAAGCTACAACCCTTTAACTTCTTCAACAAAAATAAAACAAAATGTTGTCGCACAGTCATATAAGGGAAAGTATGCAGCACATACTATTGAGTAAATAACTACTTTACTTGACAAGTTCTAGCAACACTAATACTAGAGCGTTCTAAATCACCCTACTTCACACACTAAACAGTTCATCTCTTGCTGTTGGTCATACCATTATTACAATCATAAAGAACTATCAGAATGAAGATGGAACGGTTTCTATCCCTAAAATTTTAGAGCCTTACCTAAGGTAATATCTTTTAATTTGTAAACCGTTTCTTTTATAAGTTTTTGTATTTCACAACTAGAAGATTTTTCCTCTTTGGAAAATGCAATATCACAAGCGGATGAAGCTCTATATCATAGTAAAAATAGTGGACGAAATAAAGTTACTGTTTTTACAAATAAAATGAAACTGTAAAAGTATACTGTGCTATCTTATCCATGACACTTTTTGATATACGTCACCCGCACCATCTCATGGAGAAAATAGCGGTGAGAGACTTCTACATCTTCCAATGCGTTAAAGAGACTTGAAGAGATGGCTTTACCCTCTCGAGCACTTGCCCACAACAACAAGCCTTTGTAGTACCAAGATGTTCTTAGATCAACCATAAGTTCTCGTACATGCTCTTTACACATCTTCTCTGTTGGCTCTATAATGATCAATGTAGCATCACTATCTTTGAGTAGAGCAATAAGTTTTTTCAGAGCACGCTCTTTCTCATCAACAACACTAAGCAAAGAAGTAGCACTGACCACATCAAACTGCTGTTGAAGCGACATAAAGTCCTCTTTTTTATAGCTCATATTTTTAAAACCCAAAGAGAGCACGCTGGCTACAAAGAGAGAAAAACGGTTGATATCATAACCTATGACACTATAGTTCAAGCGACTTGCAAGTCTACTCATAAGCCCTGTGCTACAACCTACATCTGCCCATACTTTAGTATAAGCAGACCCTAAAAGTATGGGTTGAATGGCCTCTTTTTGTAACTTTTTATAAAAGCTCTGATTGTGCAACCATAAAAATATAAAGGTACTAATGACTTATCCTTTTATATACGATTGCCATCTTATGGGAATATGGCTCTCATCATACTTCGCAATCAATATCGCTGCAATGATCATTGCTCGTGATGATGTATCACCACCACAACGTGCATTAGCTATAAGAGCCTCTTCAAAATCATCATATTGGCTTAAGATGTGAATGACCCCACTCATCCCCACTTCAACACCACAGTGTGTACCAAAGCCTAACAGGGTACTAAAGGTCTCTGCATCTTTTGACAACAGACCCGCATCAATATAGCTCTGTATCTTTAGTGAGTAGTTTGACTTTAGAAGCGCAATGCTTTTAGAGATCTCTTCTCCCTCTAAAACAGCTAAAAGGAGAGATGCAAAAAAGTGCGTTGCCTCTAAGACCTCCTCGTTATCATGGGTAGCTTTCACAAAAAGCTTTGCATTTTCCAAAAACACCTCTTTGGTCTTAGAGACCTTTAAGAGCGGTATCACTCTACCTATAGCCGCCATATCATGTGACAATGAGCCACAAGGAAAAGTTTGGTTCGCCTCTAAGTTTGACATAGTCTCTTGCGTTGCACCATCAATATAGGTATTCATATTGACTAAGGTACCTTTCCAGTAGTACAGATACTTCTCGACATCAAAATCATTAGGGTTTTGTTCTATGTATGCTAGTAAGATCTTGATCTGATCACCATAGTGGGTGAATTCTCCTCTCTTTTTTCCCGCATGCCAACTGACACTAGGTCCACCAAGTTCTCTCCAATCTATGGGCAAACTTTGTAGCTCCTCTTTGTCATAGACCCAATGTGACGCCAATGAGTAAGTATCTGCCACTAATGTTGCTAAAATAAGAGCATCTTGTTTATTGTTATACATTTTCAATCCTTTTAAAAATTGTATTTTGCAGTGTAGATCAAAGCCGATAAAAAGGCTTTTGTACCCCGTTTATATTTGGAGTATCGATACTCTACACCTGTTGTAATGATCTTAGTTGGATGCCAATAGCATTTTATTGCACCATTGAGTCCATAACTTTTTGCATCACCCTTAGGGGTACCATCTGGAGCTTCGTAAAAACTCCGCTCTCTTAAAAACTCTATCTCATTCCACTGAAACAGTGAGAAGTTCTCTTCTAAGATCTCAAACTTATAATTTACCAACCAACCACTCATATAACCATTAACACCACTAAAGTAAGTGTCATGCGTGTAGTGAGCTCCTATAAAAGGTTTAAACCACAACCCCTCTCCTACATACTTATAAGAGAAGCCAAGAACAGCATCATTAACAAAATATAACTCACTTTGTAGGTGATAATCTTGCATATGCACCCTAAAAGATTCACTCAGTTTCACATCAAAATCATTCACCATAGTTAACCTAAGATTACTTGGGCGATCATCTGTATAAGATCTTAATGGGTTTTGAACATTGCTGTTTCCATAAAACTCACCCCAACGCCAACTCGCACCATACTCTGCACTTATATAGAGAAAATCACTGTATCTCCAACTGTTGTAGTTAAGCCCAAGATTAAAAAAAGAGTATGCGACTTCTGCCCCTACAAGATAAGGAACAAACAGCAAACTCCACACTACTTTTTTCATAACACTGCTACTCTGGCTTAGAAATCACTTCTTCTCTTTAGAAAAGAGATATAGCAGTATCATGATCCACGTTGCATTAAACATCGCAAAGCCAGAAAGCTCTAGACTCACGACACCTGTTGTTGTATAGAAGATACCTGCTCCAAGATCTATAGCCTGAATGAGAATCATAAAATTGATCCACAATCTATGTTGCATAGCCGTTTTAGAGATGTAGATAAAGGCAATACCATACGCAATAAATCGTGATGCTAACATACCCAGTGGATAGAAGATGTCATCTTGAGGAACACTATGTCCCATGGAGGACAACATTAGTGCCGGTGCAAACAGGTACATCACACCTAGTACAATCTGGATCATTCCAACTACACGTAACAAAACCGTCAACTTATTCATAATAACTCCTTGTATTTGAGTCATTATAAGCGATATAAAAATATGTTGCTATTAGTTTTATTGAGATTTTTAGTAGTTTTGTTGATACTTTTTTGGAGTGACGCCAAACGCATCTTTAAAGCTCTTTGTAAACCATGAGAGAGAGTTAAAACCAGACTCAAAACAGACCTCAGTGACACTCAGACGCTTCTCTTGTAACAAAGAAGCCGCCTTTGTTAATGACCTTTGAAGTAACCACTCTTTAGGTGTCATACTATAAAGTTCACTAAACATCTTTCGAAACTGCGGTTCAGAGAGTTTGCTCTGAGCCATCATCTCTTTGACACTCTGAAAGTCTCCCTCTTGTACAAACGCCTCAAACTGGTAGATACTACTTGAATACAAAGATTGTAAATAGTGTAAGATCTCTTTAGATCTGTTTCCCTGTATGAGTTGTAAAAATATCTCTTCAAACTTCAACTGAATCAAGGCCGGTTCATTTGAAGCTCGTGTGATATAACTCTTTGTAGACAACATCGTCTCATGGAGTGCTTGAGACTCCTCAACAACAAAGAGCGAACGCACACTGTCTCCATCAACCTTCTCTTTTAAGATATCGTACTTCATAAAAAGCTGATGTAAAAAGGCATCATCAAAAAAGACCATAACCCCATCAAAGTAAGCCGTCTCATCGGACAAGCGTTCGCTTATGAAGTACTGTCCTTTGGAGATGAATGCACTCTGCTGCTCCCCTATATGGTAATCATCATCTCTAACATGAATGGTCTTACTCCCATTAAAGACATGAATGAGCATATGTTTGTTAAGTTGGACATTGATCTTTTGTGTCTGCTCTTTATTGAAGTAGTAGAGAAAACTAAGTGAGGAGAGTTTGAGACAGTTCTCATGCTCTGAAAAATGCTCTGGAATCTGAATCATCTACCACTCCTCTGTTCAATCTATTATCATTCATCTCATACTTAAATATATAACTATGCCATACTCTTTAACACCATAACATATAAACCTAAACGATCAAACGATCTTTAATTAAATATTATAATACGCTAAGAGTACAAGTCTCTTCTAAGTCACCCTACTTTACTATAGAGAGATGAATATCACTCCTGCCAAACTTCTTGTTGTCATTGTTCTTCTCTTTGGGTTGATCTTACTTAAAGATGATAGCGTACCCCTTGAAACCGCTACGATCCCAACACAACAACCCATCTTAGCCTTTGGAGATAGCCTTACCTATGGTAAAGGGGCTTTGAGAGAAGAGAGTTATCCTTCTCAGCTACAGCAGCTACTTGGTACTAGAGTTATCAATGGTGGGATCTCAGGCGAAAAGTCAGCTACAGGACTCTCTAGACTGCCTCAGTTACTACAAAAGCATCAGCCCGCTCTGGTCATTCTTTGTCATGGGGGTAATGACCTCATTCAAAAAAAGTCCAAAGAACAGCTCAAAAGTAATCTCAAAAAAATGATCCAACTTATTAAGCTTCAAGGGTCTCAAGTTTTACTTGTGGGCGTACCCAACTTTAAGATGCTCCATTTTAGTACGGAAGATCTTTATGAAGAGGTGGCTGAAGAGATGCAGGTGATGTATGAGGGAGAGGTACTTTCACAGATTGAAAATGAGAGTAATCTCAAGAGTGATAGGGTTCACCCCAATGCCAAAGGCTATAGCCTCATGGCAGAGCATTTTGCGCGTAAACTAAAAGAGTATGGCGTCGTAAAGTAAAAGCTTACTTATCGTGTTTTAAAAAACGTGAACGCTTAGACATCGTGATCAAAGAGCGAATCGGCCCATAAAGGATATATGCAGTAAAGAAAGCCGCAAAACCCTCTATAGGGTAGATAAATAAGAACATCGCCACCGCGACAAGTGCGACAAAGATACGACGGATATGTTTTTTATCCATATCGACCTTTTTAAAGCTAGGATAACGGATATTACTGACCATCAAGACAGAGACCATCAACGCCATAAGTAAGATTGCAAGATGAAATGAAGCCAAAGCTTCATACTTCTCAAATAACAAGACGAGTATTGACAAAAAGACAGCTGCTGTAGGGATGGGAATACCTATAAAAACAGAAGGCTCTGCATCAGCCGTCATGACATTGAAACGGGCCAGTCTAATACCACCAAAGATGACAAAAAGAGCACTGGCCATGATGCCAAAACGTCCAAAATCATGTCCAACATAGAGGTAGATTAACATCGCAGGAGCTGCCCCAAAAGCGACAATATCTGCAATAGAGTCAAACTCTACACCAAACTGACTCGTAGTGTTGGTCATACGTGCCACACGGCCATCAAGACCATCAAAGATAAGTGAGAGCAAGATCATCCAAGCTGCAAGAACAAAGTCACCCTCAACAGCACTGATCATGCTAAAGACACCAACAAAGATACTTGAAGCAGTAAAGAAGTTGGGAAGGAGGTAGGCGAGTTGGTTTGGGTTCTTTTTTGCCATTATGAGAAGAACCCTATAAGTGTCTCACCCGCACGCACTCTCTGTCCAACCTTAACACTAACGCGAGAGTTAGCAGGTAAGATCATACTACTTTCACCTTGTACCATTAGACCATAACGTCCACCTTGTTTGATCTCATCACCCCTCTCTAAAGGGTTCACAATGTTCACGTTAGCACGTTGTAGATTGTGGTTGACTTCGATCTCTTTTTCTCCATTGATAAAGGTCACATGACTCTGTTCATTGAGCTTAGTACTTAAAGCCGTGTTACCACTTAAACGCGCACCCGCTACACAAACACTCTCTTTAACGGTTCCATCAAAAGGAGCACGTAAGATCGAAGTATCTAAGAAACCTGTCTTAATACTCACTTTAAAGTGCTCTTCACCTTCCAATGTTTCAATAGACTTGATGATACCATCAGCCACACTTACAATGCTATCTTCTTGTTGGTATGGTGTCACACGTTCTGGATTACGATAAGCCCAAAGTGTTGCTAAAACAGCTGCAAAAGCGATGAAACTCAAAAGATCCGCATCTATGATCATCATCAATACCCATACCGCTACCGCGACACTAATACATTTCGTACCATCTTTAGCAATGATAAAGGTATCATTTTTAATCATTACTGGCTCTCATCTTTGGCATCTGTATTTTTTTGATCTTGAGACATATCTTCAGAGATCTCACGTTCATCTTCTCTGTTTTTAGGTCCTTCAACCTTTGTCTCAATACCATTTTCTTTTTCAAAATCAGTGATGATGTCGCGGACTTGTTCACCTGTAATGGTCTCTGTCTTGTAAAGTTCTGTCACCATGTTTTCAATGGCATCTTTGTACTCTTCAAGACGTGCCACTGTCTTCTCATAATGTTCAGCAAGTGTTACTTTAATATGTTGGTCCATATCTTCAGCCATCTTCTCAGAGAACTCACGCTGTTGGCCACCCATACCGCCACCTAAGAAAGAGTGACGCTGTTTTTCAAGGACCATAAGACCTGCAATGTCACTCATACCATAAACCTGAACCATAGACTTGATGATATCAGTTGCACGCTCTAAGTCATTACTCGCACCAGTTGAGATCTCACCAATGAAGACCTCTTCTGCAGCACGACCACCCAAAAGGACATCGACTTCAGCAAGAAGCTCATGCTTTTGAGCAAGGTATTTGTTCTCCTCTGGTGTATTGAGGGTATAACCAAGTGCTGCCAAACCACGTGGTACAATAGAGACCTTAGAGACCTTCTTAGCCCCTTTTGTCGTCTCAGCAAGCAGTGCGTGACCACATTCGTGATAGGCCACAATGCGTTGCTCCTCTTTGTTAATACGACGGTTCTTTTTACTCAGACCTGCAATAGCACGTTCTACCGACTCTTGCATATCTTCTTGTTTGACGGTCTTTTGGTTTTTACGACCGGCTAGTAGTGCTGCTTCGTTGATGATGTTAGCAAGGTCAGCACCAGCAAGACCTGCTGTAAGACGTGCGATCTCTTCGATCTTTACATCATCATCAATCTTCACACCCTTAACGTGTACTTTAAGAATCGCAATACGACCTTCAAAGTCAGGCTTGTCAACAAGCACTTGTCTGTCAAAACGACCCGGTCTCATCAAGGCTGCATCTAAGACTTCAGGACGGTTCGTCGCCGCAAGGATGATAATAGGTGTATCGGTACCAAAACCATCCATCTCTGCTAGAAGTTGGTTAAGTGTCTGCTCACGCTCATCATTACCACCCATCATACCACCAGCTGCACGACTCTTACCAATAGCATCGATCTCATCAATAAAGATAATCGAAGGGGCATCTTTTTTTGCTTGTTCAAATAGGTCACGAACACGTGAAGCACCCACACCTACAAACATCTCAATAAAACTCGAACCCGAAACAGAGAAGAAAGGAACTTCTGCCTCTCCTGCAACAGCCTTAGCTAAAAGCGTCTTACCAGTACCCGGACTACCTACAAGCATCACACCCTTAGGGATTTTAGCACCGAGTTCAACATAACGCTGAGGATATTTCAAGAAGTCAACGATCTCCTTGACCTCCTCTTTGGCCTCTTCTGCTCCAGCAACATCATCAAACTTTGTGTTTGGCTTCTCAGAGTTAACGATCTTTTTAGATCCACCCATACCCAAAACGCCACCACCCATGTTCTTCTGCATACGTCCTGCAAAGAACATCCAGATCGCAATGATGATCAAGAAAGGAAACAACCATCCAAACATCTCTGTAAACCAGTTGCTCTCACTAAAACCACTGTACTCAATACCATTTTTATCTAAAAGCTCTACTAGTGATGGATCATTGGCAATCAAACGCGTTGTATAGACCATCCCATCTGCTTTAGCCCGTAGATAGTTTTGACCAATGTTAACCTCTTTGACTGACTTGCTCTCAATAAGCTCTTTCATCTTAGAGTAACTCACCTCTTTATGTTGTTGTTTGGCATTACTACCAAACTGTCCACCGATCTCACCACTGCTATCACCAATGAGTGCTTTAAAGATGATGATGACAACGACTGAGAAGATCGCAAAAGTGATCAACGGGTTTTTATTAAAAAAGTTATTATCGTTTTGGTTATCTTGATTGTTATTTTGACTCATGTTTTACTTGTTTCCTTTGACTTGGAGGATTAATGTTACCCACTCTTCTTTTTGTATACGTTTGATTGTCTCGCAATCTTTATAGGCTTTTATAACCTTATCTTCATACTTATCCATAATGCCTGAGAGTACCAATGTACCCCCATCTTTTGTAGCTTTTTTAAGGTCACGGGCAATGAAGACTAAGACATCTGCAACAATGTTAGCAATAACAACGTCATACTCTTTTTTAGCTTGAGTGACCGTACCTTCCCAGATACGTTCAAACTTCACACCATTGTTCTTAGCATTTTCTAGCGTATTTTCAACGGAGATAGGGTCTGTATCACATGCATCAACTACAGCACCAAGCTTCATAGCAGCAATACCTAAGATACCACTACCACAACCAATATCAGCTACGCTATCACCCGAATTGACTTCACTTGCTACCGCTTCAAGACATGAAGCCGTTGTTGGGTGATGTCCTGTTCCAAAAGCGAGTGCAGGATCAAGTTCGATATTTAAGCTACCCTCTTTAGGTTCATCCCAAGTAGGATGAATGTAAAAAGGTCCAATCTCTACAGGAGTTATCCCCTCTTGATACGCTTTAACCCAGTCACTGTTCTTCTCTTTTTTAAGATCTAAGGTCAAATCAATAGGTTTACCTAAAGCAGACTCTAAAGCCTCTTTAAACTGCTCAACACCCCATGACATTGTCTCAAGTTCTTCTTCACTTCTCACAATAAAAGAGCCATCACGCTCTTCAAAACCAACGGGTAAAGTATCTGCTAAAAAGTCAGCAAAAAGCTCTAGGTAAGCAGAAGGGGTAATGGTGAGTTCATAGTAATACTCTTGCATCTACTTCACTTCCTTCAGCGCTTTTTCAAGGTCTAAAGTCCCTTCATAATATGCTTTACCCACAATAACACCTTCAACTTCACCGGTTGCAGCCAGTGCGTCGATATCTGCACGGTCTTTGAGTCCACCACTCGCAATCGTTGGTACACCTGATGCACGTGCGATATCAAGCGTAAACGCTACATTAACACCAGTGAGCATCCCATCACGGCCTACATCTGTACAGATAATTGCCTCAACGCCTGCTTTTGCAAACTCTTTAGCAAGGTCAGTCGCTTTCATACTACTCACTTCACCCCAACCTTCAACAGCCACATAACCATCAATAGCATCAATACCCACAACAACGGGGTATTTTGCTGCCATCGCTTTAACAAACGCAGGGTCTTTAACTGCAATAGAGCCTAAAATGACACGGTCAATGCCTAGCTCAAGGTAGGTTTTGATGGTGGCTTCATCACGAATACCCCCACCCAACTCTAACTTCACCTTAGTGTTAGCACGAATCTTTTTGATCTCTTCGTGATTTACAGGTTCACCCGCGAAAGCACCATTAAGATCAACCAGATGCACCCACTCAGCGCCCATATCTTCAAAGATCTTAACCTGATCAGTAGGAGAGTCAGAGTAGATGATCGCACTCTCCATTAAGCCTTTTGAGAGGCGTACGGCCTTGCCATCTTTAAGATCGATTGCAGGAAATAATGTCATTGATAATACCTTTATAGCTTAATAAAATTTTCTAAGATCTTGAGCCCATTTTTATGGCTCTTCTCTGGGTGAGGCTGAATGCCCATCACATTGTTGTGTGCCACTGCACTGGTAAAGTTATAACCATATTCTGTTGCGCCAATGATATCTGCTTCGTCAGAACACTCTACATGGTATGAGTGTACAAAGTAGAGATAATGCTCTTCATCTAGGCCATCAAAAAGAGGATGCTCTTTCGTAAACATACGGTTCCAACCCATGTGTGGTACTTTAAGAGGCTCACTAAACTTTGCTTCATCAAAGTGTTTAACATGACCTTTAATCAGTCCAAGACCTTCATGCTCACCAAACTCTTGGCTTGACTCAAACAACAGTTGCATCCCTAGACAGATCCCTAACATAGGCTTGTTACTTGCCGCATAGGCTTGAAGTGCTTCGATCATGTTACGACTTCTTAAGTGCTCCATCGCATCACCATACGCCCCTACTCCGGGTAAGATCAACTTATCATAGCTTTGAAATGCTTCAGGGTCAGAGACCACTTTGACATCTTCACCCAAAAGCTTAAACGCATTTTTTACAGAGGCAAGATTGCCCATGTTGTAATCAACAATACCGATCATTCTTCTATACTCTTTCCTGTCAGTTTTATATATATTGCAAGTGAAATCAACAACATAGAAACCCCACCGATGATGTAGATTGCCATCACCAGCTTATCAGGTTCAGTCATCGCAAACTTAAAGACCAACATCAAAGCCTCAATAGAAAGTGCAATGATGATGGAACCTAAAAAACGTACCATCGTCTTGTGAGGGTCAGAGGCACTATGGTTTTCCGTATGTCGTCCCAAGACCTCCTCTTCAAAGAGGGTCTTCACCAAGTCAAAGATGGCTAAAGCTAAGGTCAAAAGAATGGTAGCATTAAAGATACTCTTGATTTCAATATTTTGAATATTAAAGCCTTGTTCAAAGAAATAGGCAGCCCCTTTTAAAAAGAGTAACAGAGCGATCATTGCTAAAACGAGTGTAAATGCAGCATAACCATAACGGAAAAAACGTCCAGAGATTGACTTCATTGCCATAGGGTGTGCGATCTTAAGGACTGCTGTCAACGGCATGTCCAGACAAGCCACATACTGAATCTCACCTTCTGAATTAAAGATGGGTTTAGACGCTGTGATGGTTAGTTCATGGGTGATGAGTGATGGATAAGGGTCGGTAATGGTACAACGTTTCTCTTTCATCGCACGGTAGTAGTAAGCACGATTAGAGCGTCTTTGACCAATACAGGTATTGGTGTAAGTCCCATCTGGTAGATAGGTAGGCGTTACCTGTTCACCTTTAGCATTAAGCACGTAAACACCTTCACATTCAGGAAGGTCTCCCATGATCTTACGTAGACGATCTGTTACCGATGCTTCAGAGATCTCAGGAAGATTATTGGGAAGGTTTTTAGAAAAAAGATAACAAAAATAGGCACGAGCTTGAGTACGACTCTCACTGTAATGCTGCATATCACGTGTTAACATCATTCACCTTTGTTTATATAATGACGCGATTATATCTAAGAGTAGGTTAACCTATAATTTTTCTTGCTTTTGCTATAGTGGCATCATGAATAAAAAAGCGCCTACCATTGCCCTTGTTCGACTCACTGCCTTAGGTGATATCATCAATGGGACTATTGTCTTGCAACTCATCAAAAAGCACTATCCTCAGGCAAAGATTACATGGTTTTGTGAGGCTGCTTTTGCTCC
>Ga0256826_1001905_pt1 | contig 12928 bp, 11 predicted proteins | sample CV79metaG_FD_185975 | JGI IMG/M metagenome (GOLD analysis project Ga0256826, IMG submission 185975) | Hydrothermal vent microbial communities from East Pacific Rise, Pacific Ocean - CV79 | ecosystem: Environmental > Aquatic > Marine > Hydrothermal vents | place: Pacific Ocean: East Pacific Rise...
AAAAAACGATCACCACAGAGAATAACCGTTAATACACATTCAAAATCAAATTCAGCACTCCCCAACAGACGTAATTCGCTGAGGTTGTCGGTCATCATTTCCCGAGCCTCATCGATTAGGAGTATCAGCCAGAATAAAGAGGATTTAATATATTGACGCCAACACTCCAGGAGAGTTTTGAATCCACCATACCTGTTGGAAGGGGTAAGATCCACGCCAAACAGATCTCCCATTTCTCGGTAAAAACCGGCAAGACTTGATTGTGGTCTCTTTTCCTGCAAAAATAATATTTATATCTGTGTTCTTAATATATTAGCACGCTATCGAGTTCTGCCGCATTTTATGATTCATTTTTTTTAACAAACCGAATGACTGTCTTTTTTTTTAACCAAATGTTACCATTTTCGTCAGGGTACGTGATAAATCTCATAACGTACGCTAACCAGACCGCACCTATTCATTTCACAAAACAGAGAAAGATGGATCAAAACACAACATTACCACACTTAATTGGACAGTTATTTATTCTCGGATTCAAAGGAGAGTCTGTTGCTCCTGAACATCCGATTATCAATGCCATCATTCACCTGAATCTTGGCGGGGTAATTCTCTTTGACCGCCTGCTCAGCCTTGATCAGAAACAGAACAATATTATTTCTCCAATGCAGGTCAATAGTCTCTGCTCCAAACTACAGGAAAATGCCAAAACTCCACTCCTAGTAGCAGTAGATCAGGAAGGAGGGATGGTTCGCAGATTACGAAAAGAATCCGGTTTCCCGGAAACGACAAGTGCAGAGGATATGGGAAAACGTGATGACCTTATTCACACCTCTATCCATGCCGCATGCACAGCAATCTCTTTGCAGCAATGCGGTATCAATCTTAATCTGGCTCCGGTAGTCGATCTAAATTCTTTCCCTGAAAATCCCGTCATCGGGAACACTCAACGAAGTTTTTCACATGATCCTGCCTGTGTCCTGCGTCATACCAAAGTATGGATCAATGAACATAGGAAATGTAACATCCTTTCCTGCCTGAAACATTTTCCCGGACATGGCAGTTCACAAACTGACTCACACCTTGGTTTTACTGATGTATCCAAAAGTTGGCATACAGATGAACTAACACCATTTAAAGAATTGATCAGAGAAGGATATGGAGAATGTGTAATGATGGGACACTTATTCCACGAAGGATTGGATCCGCGTTATCCGGCAAGCCTCTCGCCTGTCATAACCACCACCCTTCTCCGAAAGCAACTTCACTACGACGGACTGATACTGACAGATGATATACAGATGAAAGCAATTACGGATAATTTCGGGCTGGCAAAAGCCTGCTGCCTCGCCCTTGCAGCTGGTGCAGATATGATTATCATTGGCAATAATCTTAATTACACTCCTGACATAATACATGATATTATACCGGCAATTATTCAAGAAGTACGACAGGGAATACTCCCGGAAGCTAGAATTTATGAATCGTGGAACAGGGTGCAACAACTCAAAACAAAAATACAATTCTGAGAGCAAAAAATTGACACAAGACGATTCACATCCCTGGGTAATAGGATATATCCTCTGTATTTTCTGATTTCTCGGAGCACACCGTTTTAAAGAATTTTAAGGCATCTACAATTGTCTTTTTGACTAATTTCTGGTGATCCCGGCGCGATTCGAACGCGCGACACCCAGATTAGGAATCTGGTGCTCTATCCTACTGAGCTACGGGACCAACCTTAATAAAGCGATATTATCGGGTAGCATATAACACGTTAGCAATACAACTGTCATCCATTTAAATAACCATGATGGCGTCGTAAAAAATCAGACTGTTTCCCCATCTTCAATATTTTTGGCGAGATAGGATTTGTCATCACTATGGGAATTAATAATGCAGTTCCGACCGATGGATACCCCGTCAGGAACCACCGCCTCTTTACCAACCAGCGTGATACCGGTGTAGAGGTGTGTAGGGTGCAGAATATTGGGTATTTTGTGATTTTCCCCTGCCCCTACGATGGCGCTGTTTCTTATGTTTACCCGTTTATCACAAATGGTCAAATCTACCTGAGCATTTTTTCCAACTCTGCAATCGGTAAAGAGTATGGAATCACGTACCACGGCTCCCTCCTCAACCACAACTCCTGGTGCCAGGACAGAATTTTCAACAGTTCCCCGAATAACGCATCCGGCTGAAATCATAGAGCAACGAATTTTGGTATTATAGCCATATCTGGCTGGAGCGTAGTCGGCTGCCCGTCCTTCAGCCTCTATATTTGTTCGAATTCCCCATGCTTCTGGAGAAATGGCACTGTCTCGACTAATCACATCCATATTTGCTTCCCAGTAGGATTGGATAGTCCCCACATCACGCCAATACCCGTAAAACGGATAGCCAAAAACATTATCATTATTGATTGCCCGTGGTAAAATATGCATACCAAAATCAAACTCTTTCCTGTCTCTATAGAGGGAATCGAGCAGATACTTATAATCAAAAACATAAATACCCATGGAGGCAAGATTTGTTTTAGGATTTTCCGGTTTCTCTTCCCAATCGATGATACGATTTTCCTTATCTACAATTCCAGCACCAAACTGATGAATTTCACTCATGGGGACAACCATCATACCAATGGTCACATCAGCTTTTTTATGACGGTGAAACCCGAGCATAGCATCAAAATCCATATTGTAGATATGATCTCCTGAAAGCAAGACTACTTCATCAGCCGGATTTTTTTCCAGAAAATCAATATTTTGACGCACAGCATCGGCAGTGCCTTTGTACCAATCTGAATCTTTAAAACCGGTATGAGGAGGAAGAATTTTCACCCCCCGGCTGCGACCGGTAAAATCCCAAGATTCACCGGTTCCAAGATGGCGCATCAGCGATAAGGGTTTATACTGGGTAAGCACGCCAACCTTTGTCAGGCCGGAATTCATCACATTACTTAAACTGAAATCAATAATACGATACATGCCGGCAAAAGGAACGGCGGGTTTGGCTCTGCTCTGCACCAGTATATTTAAACGACTGCCCACCCCACCTGCGAGGAGTAAAACCAGTGCTTCTTTCTTATTTCTCATTTCAGCACCTCCCCTGCCTTAACAATGTTGTGTTCCGACCAGGTCTCAGGCGGTAGATTTGGATAAATGGTGGCACCTTCCTCTATTGCCACCGAATCTGTCACGTGATTATTCCAACCGACTACGGTTACCCGCCCTCCAACTGTACCGATGGCAGATCCCACGCAAACGGACTTTCCAAAAGTTGAATTTACGTCTGTGATAACCTTGTTAAAAATACAGTTTTCACCAACTTTATTATTGAAAAAGAGGACTGAATTTCCTACAACTGCACCCTTTGCAACCTGCACACCGGGAAACAAAATGGAGTTCTGCACTGTTCCTTCAACCACACAGCCGTTATAAACCAGGCTGTTAGTAACATTTGCCCCATCCCTGATTAACGCCGGTTGGGCATCACAAATTCCGCGGTGATCCATGTTAGTTCGCAGTCCCCAGGCTTCCATATCTATTTGTGGATTGTCACCCAGCAAATCCATATTGGACTGCCAATACTCTTCCACGGTACGGGTGTAGCCCCAGTAGCCTTTATACTTGTAGCCATACACCTTCTTCCCCTCAGCCATAAGCTGGGGAATAATATCTTTTCCGAATTCGTAGGAATCAGTTGCCTGGTTTTTCTGCAAAACCTCGTACAGGACTTCCGGCTTAAAAATAAGTACTGTCAAAGACGCCCAATCCGCCTGTGGATTTTCAGGTTTTTCCCAATACTTCAGTACCCTGCCCCCCTGCTCGCCATCTTCATCATCGATTGTGGCGATGCCAAACCGTTCGGCTTCACTCCTGGCGATTTTCAGAAAGGCAATAGTCAGGTCTGCATCTTTTTTATGATGATAGGAAATCACTTCCTGATAATCCATTTTATAAATATGATCACCGGAAATAATGAGAATTTCTTCGGGCTTATGGTATTTTACAAAGTCCATGTTTTTGTACACGGCATCAGCAGTACCACGATACCAGTCTGCCCCGACTTCACCATCTTCATTATCCTTAAAAGGCGGAAGGATGGAGATACCTCTGTGGCGGCCAATCATATCCCAGGCAGCGCCGGTACCGATATGATTTATAAGAGAATAACTGCGATATTGGGAAAGTATGGCAATTTGTTCAATGCCGGAATGGAGAAGATTACTCAGAGGAAAATCAATAACTCTTGCAAAACCGCCAAAAGGAACTGCCGACTTGGGACGATAATAGGTTAAAACATCCAGTTCGTCGACGCGGCTGCCAGCCAGTATCATAGCAAGCGTAGAAGGTTTCAATAGATTCACCAATAGTTATTTTGATAGCCATTATTTCATATGTCTAGTGGCCAGACGTTTTAAAGTGTTTGTGGTGAACTCACGATCACCAAGTGATAAATTCTCAAGGAGAACCTCCGCCCTTGCTGCCTCTTTATGCCCTCCGGCAGACCCGATTTCACCAAAAATCCGGGCAGCCAGCTTACCGGCACTTTTCCGATAGCCGTCACAACGAAATATCACCACGAGTTTTCCCCTGTAAATACCGGAAACCAGTACCCAGTCTATTTTATCCACATGGTTGAGGAAGTCGGCGATATTAACCAGTATATCAGGGCTCCGCACATTGCCGATATGGCTGTAAAAACGCCCTTTTGAATATTTCAGTTCATTCAACGCCTGAGTAAAATATTTCAATTCAGAACGCCTGAGATCCGCAAGCTCGAATTTTTTGACCAGATTCCGGTTGGCAATATTAAACAGATAGCGAAAAGATTTGCCGTCAGCCACCATGGAATGCTTGGCAAAATCATGGGTATCCACCTTTATTGCATAGAAAAGTGCGGTGGCCAATGCCACTGAGGGCTTCATTTTTGCTGCCCGCAAATATTCCACCATCATTGTGGCACAGGCGCCATAATGGGAACGGATATCCACATGGGATAAATCATATTGCCGGCTTACGGGGTGATGATCTATAATGACATCAAAATCAATGTTTTCAAAGACGGGAAGGTGAGTGGGCTGAGAATCCACAACAATTTTCCTGGAAAACTCACCAGTCCGCACATTGCCCAGACGTTCCAGCGGAATCTTCAAGCGCTCAACCATGGCAACATTATTGAGACGCCTGATTTCATTGGGATGGGCAATAACAATGGACTTCACCCGGTAGCGGAGCAATCGTTTTATTGCGAAAGCACAGGCAAGAGAATCTGGATCAGCATTGATGCATACCAACACGTCATCTTCTTTCTTAAAAACCTTCCAGAACTTTTGCAGACGTTCTTTCGCACTCTTTCCTGCTCCTGAGTGACACTGCCGGTTTCGTTTTTTTCGAGGCATCTGATCCCTATCCACACGCATGATCAACTCATGCACAGGGATATAATTGAAGTTTTGTAATATAAATTCAATGAAGTCGGAGTATACCACACCAATTCACCAAAATGCAAGTCCACGGACAAACTGGTTGCAGGGTAGCTTCAGTTTGAAGGCGATTCCGTAAAGGGTGGTACGGAAGGGAAAAGAGACGGATCAGTGTGGGGAATAAATCGTGCCCCTGAAAAGCGGATCATAAATTCCTGGTTTACATTCAATTCAAGATAGGTAATCCTGGAAACGATTTTCTCACACTCAAGGCGGGAGTTTTTATCAAGTAGCACCTGCTCTGCACCAAGCAGGGAACTGTTGCCAATTGGTTTGTACACTGATAGAGGAAGATCCGGGAGCATGCCCAGAGTTATTGCACATTGGGGGTTAATATGGCAACCAAAGGCACCCGCCACTGTAATTTCTTCCAGATCAGCAAAACCCAGCCCTACCTGATTGGTCAATGTTCTCAAAATGGCGTACATTGCTGCCTTTGAACGGATCATGGCATCGAGATCAATTTGCTCAAGGATAACAGCTTCAGCACTTTCTTCCAACACTTCCGGATTGACCACAAAATAGAATACAGCATCTTTTTGCATAAGGTGTTTCTTCATAAACTCTGCCCGGTCAGGATTTTTTTCTTTACCAGGGTCTCTGAATTTCCCTCGTATATCTATAATATTTGCCAGATAGAGGGCAGCCACCAGATCAATTAATCCAGACCCGCACAGTCCTTTGGGTTTTACATTGGCAATTGTCCTGAATACCAGTTCGTAAGACGTCGGATCAATGGCAATATACTCAATGGCCCCAGGTTCTGCACGCATCCCCATTCGGGCAACCCCCCCCTCCAGCGCTGGCCCTGCTGCTCCTGCGCATGCTATCATCCACTCTGAATTACCTAAAACTACTTCGGCGTTAGTTCCCACATCTATAAGCATTCTTGTTTGGTCCGATTCAGCCATCCCGGAAGCAAGAATTCCTGAGACCAGATCCCCCCCGAAATAGCTACCGATGGATGGCATTATAAACACCGGGGCCAACGGGTGAATGGTAATCTTCAGCTGTCCTGCCTCCACGCCTGCGGCTCGATTGAAAAGCGGTATATAGGGTTCCCGACAGATATGATACGGATCAAGTCCTAAAAAGAGGTGGGCCATGGTAGTGTTGCCTGATACCGAAATTGCATACACCTCATTTTTTGCAACACCTGCATTTTCGGCAAGTTTTTCGGCCAACGTATTAATTGAGCAAATAATAGCATTCTGCAACTCCATAAGCCCTGGATCCTGAAAATCTGCACCGGGTTTTTTCTGTTGCCTGCGCTCTCCTGTGGCATGATGAATTCGACTGAGAATATCTGTACCGTAAATAATTTGTGAATTTTTCATATCTGCTCTAGCCACCTTTTCACCATTTTGCAGATTTAGCAGGGTCGCCTCAAGGTGGGTTGTTCCCAAATCAAGAGCCATGGCAGCTATCATCTTCGGTTCTTCCAGTAAAAAATCAATTATTTTCCACTCATTTTCACCATGTATAACAAGAGCAAAACCACCATAGTCGGCAGCCCTGAATCCTCTTGCTACCCTCATCATACACGCATAAGGGATGGATATAGTACATCCATCGGCAAGAAGCGATGCCAGTGCCTGCTGCAAACGATCAAGGTCTGCAGTATTATCCTGCAGGCCGGGGGGCTTTGCCTCCACATATTTTGAGCATATTATTGCGTTCATCTCTTTTCTCTCTCTTCTGTCATCGCCAAATCCTTGACCTTAAGCGTCTATGATGGTAATCACACAAGGTTGCAGCTAAATTTGTACTAAAACATACCCCATTTCAATCAAATCTCAAACATAATGGAAAAATTACTTGCCGTAGCTCTTGGTGGAGCAATTGGTTCAGCAGGAAGATACCTGATCGCTCTTATTGCAGGAGGATACCATACCCAGAGTTTCCCCGGAGGAACTTTTCTGGCAAACCTTCTTGGCTGTCTGCTGATTGGTATATTCTGGTCATTGTTTGAGCGGGTACACATCAGCAATGAATTCAGATTATTCCTTTTTACCGGGTTCCTTGGTGGTTTCACCACCTATTCAACGTTTGCCAGAGAAACCATTCAACTTTTTAAGATGGGCGAGCATATGCAGGCATTCACCTATCTGGCTGTTACCAATTTTTTTGGTCTTGCCATGGTAGCCATCGGTTTTGTGACCGCACACAAGTTCTTTCGCTGGTAATCCCCTGTGAATCTCCTCAACCGTTATATATTGGGTCAGTTTGTCCGTAGTTTTCTTATTGTTACTTCAGCTTTTGTCGCCATTTATATTCTTATAGACTTCTTTGAGAAAACTGACAACTTTATGCAAGCAGGAAAATCTATGGCTCTTGTGTTGCAGTTTTTCCTTCTTTCCATCCCATTTATCATAGATATGCTTGGCCCTGTTCTTATTTTACTGGCCGGAGTAATCAGCCTTGGCATACTCAACCACAACAACGAACTTACTGCAATGATGGCCGGAGGCATTTCCCTACGAACCATTGTCAATCCAATCCTTGCTGGCGGTATCATCTTCACCATGCTCTTTCTGGCCATGGCTCAATGGCTGTTGCCATATACCATTGCGGCCACCAATACTATCTGGTATGAAAATGTAAAAGGGATAGTGCCACTGGGCATATACAGAAACGGACGATATTACTATAAAGGAAAAGAAGGCTTTTATTCCTTTAGACGACCATGGCCTGATAAGAATATTTTCTTTGATTTTTCATATTCAAGCTGGGACAAAGACCACAAGCTGGAAACCCTGATAACCTCACGAAAGGCGAAATACGGCGAAGAAAAAGGTGCCTGGCACCTCTACGATGGCCAAATCCAGCAAAACATAAATCCAAACGACTATACAACCACACTTTTCAGGAATAAAATTTTCCCCTTTCCTGAGCAACCAGAATTCTTTTTTGTACCAGAATACCAGTCAGCTGAACGTTCACTGACAGAATTGTTTCAGGCGATACATAAACAGAACACAGAGACTGATACAATCATTGCCAAGACAAATTTTTATGGCCGCATATCATACACACTGCTTGGTATCCCCCTACTTTTCCTCGGTCTCCCGGTACTGCTTATTTCCTATCGAAAATGGGGCAAAGATCTTTCCGTCGCCATCCCGGCAAGCTGTGGTATGGCTTTTGTTGCCTGGGGACTATGGGGAGCACTGCAATCTTTTGCCAAAGCAGGTTACGTGTCTCCCCTTCTTGCTGCCTTCTCAATCCATATCTTATTTGGCTGCAGCGGCCTCCTGCTTCTTCGTAAACAGGTGCGCCGATGAGTACTGGACAGTATCTGGCAGGCATTGTTGGAGTCCCACCACTCTCTGTTATCCGACAGGTACAGGAAAGCCATACCAGAATAGTAGATCTTGATGAACCACAGGGACGAATTGACATTGAATCCGCCTCCCCCTTTTTACCTCGTGTTTATTGCGGCATACTACGCACAGTGATCGCTAACAGCCTGGCCACTCAGCCTGATATTATTTATATTGACACCGGAGCCGGAAAATGCGACTGCGCGATACATACAGCCACTGTTCTTGATGATATCCTGCCGCAAACAAAAGTTGTGCGATGTAAAAATCAGGACGGCGAAGGATTTGGTACCCCATTATGCAGGGCGAAGATGGATACGGTTGAGAAGATGAGTAGCATTACTTCCGGTGTGCAGAATATTACACCATACGATCAACTCCCTGCCTGTAAGCCAACTGCCGGATTCTGGGGGGTACCGCCACGGGATTTCTCACTGCTTTTCCTTTTCCCGGACACCACTCATATTTATGGCTGGACACGCTGCATGGAAAATAAAACACCGGACAATCTCCAACTGGAATCACACTATAATCCGCATATTCCCACTGTATTTTTTGCCCAGTCTTTTTGTGCCAAAACGGCTCTAGCCAGACATCTTGCAGGCAAACATCCCCGTGGTTTATATCTGGATTGTGATATCACCGCAGGAAACAGTGCCAAGGCCAAAATCCAGGCCTTCCTTGAGCTTTCAGGGGTGTAAAGATCATGCTTCTAGCCGATTTTGGAACATCATACTGTAAACTACTGAACACAGTGTCTAAAAACTCACCCCACCTCATCCCAACCCGGGATCTTGATCGAACAATACAGGTGGATATCGCCACCGGTCACAACGGAAAACGCTATACCACTCATTATGTCAACGAATTGACGGCTCTTGCCCGGGGCGGACTCAGCTCAATCAAAGAGGACACGTTCACTCTCCTTGATTGCGGCAGTCGTGATATAAAATATATAACCTATGAAAATGGAAAAATTAAAGATATGGGCTGGAACACCGAATGCGGAGCTTCCATGGGATTTACCATAGAACTGCTGGAAAAATATTACAGCATAGATTTTGCCGCTCTCACAGTCCCGAAAAACTCTTTTTCGGTCATCTGCGGAGTGCTTGGCATGAGCCATATTTTTGATGCCGTGGTCACCGGCTCAAGTGAAGCTGAAGCGGTTGCTAAGTTTGTGAAAGGTATTGCCATTAATGCCTACAACTTTGCCAAACGCCCTGAAAAAGTATTTCTCTCCGGCGGGCTGTGTGATAATCCTTTGTTTGTTGCTTCTTTCCCCTGCCCTGTTATTCCTCTAGGACGTTTTGTTTTGCTTGCGGGCCTGCAGACGTCCATGAATACTGACGATGCGGGACAGCATGCTGTTTTGTTAAAAAAACAGTAGCATATTTTACTTTTGCGCAAAATGCAGAAAAAATATCTGACAGCCCGCTATTTACCAGCGATCCCCTCTATTGTCATTGGTACACCCGGCCCGATTCGAACGGGCGACACCCAGGTTCGAAGCCTGGTGCTCTATCCAGCTGAGCTACGGGTGCATGCCGGGCAACTTACTCACTTTATAAATTCTTGTCTACTTTCCTGCACACATTTTCTTAAAATCGGATAGTTTTCAAAAAAAGAATTCTCCACAATGTTTTGCAGGGAGGACAGAGCTGGTTTTATATATTGGCTGAAAAATATTTTTGCCCGTTCCTCACTAAGAAAAGAAAAGGCTCCTACTATTTGTAGATTTCGGTGTAATGCCAAAAGCAGATATTCATTACTAAATATTTTCCGGTCGATCTGTGTTATACTTTCAAGTATGTGTATATAGTGCTCCAGCAATTCTTCTTGTAATTCTAAAGGCAAACAGACATAGGGATCTATCAGCAATGATGCAAGATCATAGGCCAGTGGCCCTAGGCGCCCTCCTTGAAAATCTATAAAACAGATATCTCCGTCATCCAGCATAATATTTCTGGACTGAAAATCTCTGTGGAGAAAAAAAACAGCTGGAATTGCGGAGGCAAGATCAGCAAGATTCTCAAACTCTTCCGGCAACCCAGTCGGTGTTTTATGCCCGAGAAGTCCCTGCCAGAAAGCCTGTAAGAAATATCCTGACTCCCGTTCAAGCATCAAATCTTTATCATAATTCGGTGTATCCCAACACCAGTCTGTATCAAATGCTTCTGCCCCTTTAATCTGCATATCTGCAAGATTTTCCACCACCTTTATATATTTATGTTTGATACGCCGGGGGCTGCCTGCCTCAGCCTCGCTCTGCCTGACGTAACCGTGGAGTTTGCAATCGCCAAAATCTTCGAAGAGGAGAATACCCATTTGTTGATCCCAGGCGAACTGCCGGGGGACACGAATATTTTTCTGCAACAGGTGAAGACCAATCGCCCTTGCTGCGTTCGCCTCTGCCAGATTCACTTTATCTCTCACAGGAGGAGCTACCGCAAGGCAGATTCTTTTTCCTTTTGCAGATATTCTCCAGAATTTTCTGCTGGAACCATCCCCTGCCAGGCTTTCAATATGTAAATCTTCAGCAAATGACGGTAGAAGGTCATTATTATAAAGAAGATCTCTAATTACTGATAAATTTTTACTTTCATTTTCATTTTTCATGGCTACAATGTATTCTCAAAGAGAGAGTAATTACAAGAGTATTTACACAAACATTCACCATATGAATCAAACCAGTCCCGATACATTTAAGTCTTCACTATTGAACAGGAAAGATTTCACTATCACCTACGAGCTTGTTCCAGGTCGTGGTTCCGGCGGCAAACGTCTGAAAAAGCTCCTGCATTTCGCAGAAGCTGCAAAAAACGATGGCCGCATTAAGGCCTTTTCCATCACAGATAACCCTGGAGGTCACCCGGCTCTTGCTCCAAATTCACTGGGACAGGATATTCAATCCATGGGAATTTCGTCTCTTATCCATTTCTCTCTGAAAGACAAAAATCGAAACATGGTGGAAAGCCAGCTTTTTGAATGTCACCGGAACAACCTGCGCAACATTTTGGTTCTTGGCGGGGATTTCCCCCGGTATGGATATCACGGACATGCCATGCCCGTTTTTGACCTTGATTCACCGCAATTACTGAACCTGATCAGCGACCTCAAACGTGGTGCATCCACTAAAAAAAACGCCCCTGGTAGAAATATAGCTCTCCCCCCCATGGATTTCTTCACGGGATGTGTGGTATCCCCTTTTAAACTTCTGGAGTCAGAACAGGTCTGGCAATATACAAAGCTCCTCACGAAAATTGCCAGCGGAGCACAGTATGTTATCAGCCAGCTTGGTTTTGATATGCTGAAATATAAGGAATTAAAACAATTTATGCAACACACACATCCTAATATCCCTCTACTGGCCAACGTTTTCATACCAACTCTTGCCGTGGCTCGCGTTATGAACAGAGGGCTTGTTCCCGGGGTTCTTTTTCCTGACACACTCCTTAAATGCATGACAGAGGAAGCACAAAGAGGGGACAATGGAAACGAAGCACGACTACTACGTGCAGCTCAAATGATCGCAGCCTTACAAAAAACAGGGTATGATGGTGTCCATATCGGGGGCAACAATCTTGATTTCACTGCACTCTCTTTTCTTCTCAATAAGACAGAATCATTTATGGAAACCTCCCGGTATGATACAAACATTCACTTCCCCCAGGCAGGCACCTGGTATTTGTACCAGGAGAAGGATTGCCCGCAGACACCTGTAAAACGCAAAACAGGATTATCCTTTGCCTTAAATAATAGTATCCATAAGCAGCTTTTTGCCCCTGAAGGATTGTTTTTTTCACTGGCGAAAAAATTCAGCCTGGCCTGTGATCGAAATAAATACTCTCGCAGATGCTACACTTTTATTGAACATCTCGGCAAAAAACTATTATTTCGCTGCCGAATGTGTGGTGATTGTACCTTAGCTGAGGCCAACTACCTCTGTCCGCAATCAGGGTGCCCCAAAAAGATGATAAACGGCCCCTGCGGCGGCTCCATAAATGGTTTCTGCGAGGTGTATCCTAAAGAGCGACTCTGTTTCTGGGTACGCAGCTTCAATCACGGCACAACACCCAGTTGTAACAAAATACAAGAAAACAAAATTCTGCCGCCAAAA
>Ga0256826_1001906_pt1 | contig 12927 bp, 9 predicted proteins | sample CV79metaG_FD_185975 | JGI IMG/M metagenome (GOLD analysis project Ga0256826, IMG submission 185975) | Hydrothermal vent microbial communities from East Pacific Rise, Pacific Ocean - CV79 | ecosystem: Environmental > Aquatic > Marine > Hydrothermal vents | place: Pacific Ocean: East Pacific Rise...
GGTTTGGATTATTGGACAAATACGGGTATTTATGATGGGCAAGATGGCAGACCATCTGGAACAGTTTTGACAACTATGGAGGAGCTTTCGGTATCGTTTGCAAATCAAGCTGAGTATGCCAAGCTCTATCCTGTAGGTACAACAGAAGTAGCTTTTGTAAATCAAATCTTTCAGAATCTATTTCAAAGAGATGCCTCTAGTAGTTGGTGGGCAGATGAGATAACAACAGGAAGAACCACAAGAGCAGAAGCTGTGATGTCTATTATCTCTGGTGCTACAGGAGATGATGCTCTAATTTTGGCAAACAGAGCTGCTGTTGCTATTGATTTGGCAGAAAATTTAAATCTTTCATCTGAAATTGCGATGAGTGGTGATGTGACAGATGGGCTTTTGGGTATAACTGCTGATAGTTCTAGTGTGGCTACTCAAAAAGATATGTTAAATATAATAATCTCAACAACAAATGTGGAAAATACAATAGGTGCGACAAGTAACTCTGCCAGTTATGGGGTCTCATCATTGGCATCTGGTTCATATTGGGATTTGACGGCCAATAGAGATATTACTTATAGTTTTAATACCTCTGTGCCTAGTAGTTATTATGATTATGGGAATAATGAGAAGCTTACTCAGAATTGGACAGAGCTGGATGAAGCACAAAAAAGTGCTGTTGGTTCTATTTTTGATAGATTGGAAAAATTGTTAGATGTTTCGTTTACAGAGGTTGCTGATACTTCTGCCCAAAGTGATGGGGATATTCAACTGAATATAATTGATATGAATGAGGGTGTAGCTGGTTTTAGTTTTTATCCAAGTAGTTATTATAGCTATTCGGGTGATATATTTCTCTCTAGTGAATTTAATAAGAATCCTAGCGAATATGGTTTGAACTCTGGTGAATGGGGTTGGACTGTTATTGTGCATGAGTTGGGTCATGCTTTGGGGTTGGAACACCCTTTTGACTCTTATAACAGCACTGTTTTGCCAACTGAATATGATGATATTAATCATACGGTTATGTCTTATACACATAGAGATATGGTGTTGAAATTTGATTATAAGGAGGAGATAGGAGTAAGTTATAAGGCTCAATTTCTTAATGCTGATTTCTATTCATTATATGATATTGCAGCTTTGCAATCGGTCTATGGGGTAAATAGGGGTACAGATACTGAAGATACAATATATAGATATAACTATACGGACTATTCCATAAATACAATTTGGGATGCTGGTGGGGTTGATACAATAGACCTCTCTTCATCAATAGGTTCTAGTGTAATAGATATGCGTGGTGGTTCATTGAACAGTGTAGACCAATATACAAAAGAGCAGATAGTAAAAATGCACCAAGATTTGATTGGTCAACCTAGATATGATAGTGGGATTGAGAAAGCTGTTAATGATATAGAGACAAATTATGGATTATATACAGGTAAAAATAATTTGGGGATTGCAACAGGTACGATTATCGAGAATGTAAATACTGGGTTGGGAGATGATGTTATTACTGATAATGAGGCTAATAACCACATTAATAGTGGGGCTGGTGATGATGTTATATATGTTGGAAATGGTGGATATGATACTGTGATTGGAGGGGATGGTAATGATAAGCTTTATATTAATCTATTGCAGAGTGATGTTACTGTTGATATTAATGATAATTACTCTTTGATATATTCTGATAATTATGGTGTTAGAGTTGAGGGGATTGAGCAGATTGTATTTAGTGATGGTTCCAGTTTGTGGATGTGAAAAGTGGAGAGACCTTATGTTTGTGATAGGTCTCCAGAGTAGGTTATAATGGTTGCTTTTGTTACTTTTCCACTCTTTTGTAGGTCATTCAAAAAATTTGTGTTTTCAGCACTAAGTCTGATTTCTGCTGTAATCTCTTGGTATTGTGGTGTGATGGTTTTTGATTTTAGCATAAATCTATCAACTGCTTCTTTTGTGATTTTCATAACTTCATTGGAGTCTTGGGATATGGGGATTTGCAATACTAACAGATAGGGCTGTTCTATTTCTGCTTTGCGTGTCATAAACAACAGTACAAGTGTCATTACAATAGAACCTATGATGGAGATGCTAAAATATCCAACTCCATTTGCGATACCCATTGTGATTGCCCAAAATATAAACACCAAATCAACTGGGTCTTTGATGGGTGTTCTAAATCTTACTATGGATAATGCTCCTACCATTCCAAGGGATAGTACTAGATTGCCACTTATTGTCATGATGATTAGTGTTATTATCATGGTGATAGATATAAGTGAGATATTAAAACTTCTTTGATACAGTACACCTTGGAATGTTTTTTTGTATACAAAAAAGATAAAAAATCCGACAATAAAAGAGACTGTTAGATTTATGACTATCTCTATGGCACTAAATCTCTCTATGCCACTCTGCATTGCCACAAAACTTTTGCTAAAAATATCGTTCATATTGAGTTGTTCCATGGTTAATTATCCTCCCACTGTTCAAGTTTAAAAAATCGTCTTCCTAATGTATATTTGCTAATAGCCATTCTTTCAATTGCATCAAGTTGTAGGGTTCTTTGAATGAATTCTGGTAATATGGTTTCGTATTTTATTTCCATTATCTGTTTTCCTTCTAATATTACGGGTATAGTCTGTAGATTATCACTAAATATATCAAAATCTGTATTGTTTGAGTGTAAATTTTTGTCAAAAGTTATACGGAGATTGAAAAAATCAAACAGAAAAGCATCTCTTGTGTAGTCTATTATTACTTTTGGTTTATAGTATTTGGTGGTAAATTTTATATATATTTTATTTAAAATAGGATTATTATATTTTAAAAGTTCAGCATAATCTCCATCTATTATTTTGTAGGCACTGCTTTTTGTGATGGTTGCTGTCTCTTTGAAGATTTGATCGTTTGCTTTATTTTTTATCTCGAATTTTACTATATCGGTTTTGGTATTATATATTCTCATTCTATATTTTGACCTGAACATGTTGCCTGACTGTTTTTCATATAAACACTCATCATCATGAGAATCAAAATAGAGACTTCTGATGAAATAACCCTCTCTTGGGGTGCTATATTTGTCTGCTTTTAGGATATGTTCTAGGCGATTTACTAGGGCTAGATACTCTATATTTGAGATATAATATTTCAGTTCGTTTCTTTTTATTTGAAGATTAGTCATTAGGTTTAACCTTTTTTGACAGAAGTGACAACTCATATTTTGCATTTTTGTTATGGGGGTTATATTGTAGAGATAGTTTGAAATATTTGATTTTATCACTTCTTTTGATGCTTGTAGTACCTGCACATCTGTATCTTCTTGATGTACTGTTTTTATCATCTTCTATGTTGGCTGCTTTTAGAAAATAGGTTGATGCCTCTTTGGATTTGCCTTGGGCTGCTAGTTGATTACCTTTTTGTTCGTAGTTCAAGGCGACCTCGTATCCAAAAGGTTCTAATGCCCAATTTATAAAGAGAATAGTACCCACTATTGTAGTGAACAGAATAAAAAAACCTAAACTTGGTATGTATTTTTTATTTAATCTCATATTTTGACCTTTTATCTGCTTTGATTTTACTATTTCCTATAAATTTTATGTTTGTTGCTTCCAAAAAGCCACCTGTATCATATCTTTTGTTTTTATTATAGAGGTGTATTGGTAGTTTTTTTGTATCTATAAATTTAAGGTTTGAGGCTTTAACCTTTGATTTGTCTTTTATCTCTAGTCCTATGTATGTTTTTATAAAAGTTGAGTCTGATATGGTTGCTGTTGACCACTCCCCTACTGATATTCCTTTATCTCCTGTGTTTATAAAGATGTTATTTGAGGCATTCATTGTGGTGGTCATAATGTCTAGTGCATCATTTTGACTGTTTTTAAATAGATTGTTGGTAATGGTTACAACAGATATATCTATGTCTAGGGCATCACTTCTTGCACCATCAAATGTGCAGTGGTCAACTATGCCTTTTGCGTATGCGATATGCATGGCATCATCACCTCTATGATTTTTTCCTATAAAGCAGTTTTTTACCTCAAAATAGCTCATGTCATGAATATTGAATTGGCTGGTGTAGTGAATGAGATTTCTTATGTCCGTTGAGCCATTTTCAAAGTAACAGTAGTGAAATTTTGAACCTGTTGTTGCTTCTCCTTGAACGGCTACTAATCCCCATGGATTGGTTTTATCTTTTGCTATAAATTTTATTGGTTTCTCTTTTGTTCCTATTGCTGTTACTTTACCATAAAAATATATTGATATTTCTGGATACATTATAAAAGTTGTGTTTGGTTGAATGATTACCTCTTTGTCTTTGCTAAAAATAAGTGTTGAGGTTACATTGATTGTTCCTTTTAGAACCTCTATGCTCTTTTTAGTTGTACCTTTGGCATGTATAGTTGTGATTAGCAGAGCTAATATTAAAATATAGAGTCTGTTCATCTGTTCCAATTTTGTCTTAATATATTAGATAGACGCTTTGATAGTTTTTCCCAATCATGTTCATCTATCCATCTTTTTTGAATCTCTTGTTTGCTTTTGAGTAAAACAGAATCTTTTAGTAGCAGATTTAATGATTCTGAAATATCCTCTGCTGTGTTGCTTTTTGAAAAGTGTACGATAGTATCAACATCTCTAAATATATTTATTGGTGTGCATAAAACAGGTTTTTGTGTTGAGATAGCATATCTTACAGCAGCACTTGATGACTCTTGTGTCTGTTTGTATGGCATCACGATAATATCTGCACTATCAAGATAATCAAAGGAGTCTTTGTCACTTAAAAAATCATTTATCATAGTAATATCATCTTCTACTCCACTCTGTTTAATTCTCTTTTGACACCTCTTTAGATATTCATCTGATATTGGATTTGGATAGAGTGCATTGATGAGGAGCAGATGGATGTTGTTATGGTTTCTATTTTTCAATAAAATAAAAGCTTCGATTAACTCCAATATGCCTTTGTGTGGCAGAAGAAATCCATATGAGGCTATAATTTTTTTATTGGATATAGATTTTTCTCTGTTTGAGGCTCTTTTTAATACTCCATGAGGAAATAGAGCTACATTTTCTATTAGATTAAATGATTTTAAGATGTTTAAATCGCTAATATTATGCACAAAGAGTCTCTCTATGCTATTTAATCTACTTCTAATCCATCCTAGCGAGGCTTTAAAGTCCTCTTTGTTTACATCTTCAACAGAGTGAAAAGTAATAAATATTTTTATCTTTAACTGTTGTAATTTTTGAATCAATTCCTCTAGTGCATAGAGATTAAAAAAGCCAAAATTGAACTGTATCATTATGGTTTCAATTTTTGACTCTATTATGGCGGTGTATAATGGGTCTAGATTTTGTTCACTTGCATCCATCCAAACCCTTTTGACATTTTCGCTGTTGTGGTGATGAATTATATCCTTTTCTTCCACGATATTTGCAAAGATTGTTGTATCAAAATCATTTTTTAAAAAATTATCAATAAAAAATTTGGAATAGGTTGCAATACCACATTTTGTACCCCATGTGCTTATCCAGCCTAGTTTTGTCTGTTTATCATTAAAAACAGGTTTTTTTTCTATCTCTTTTACTACATTGAGCAATCTTGATGCACACTCTTTCCATGTGTGATTTGACAATATATTCTCTTTTGCTTTTGCTATTTTTTGATTTATTTCGGCAAGAGGTAGAGAATATATTTCTTTTAATAGATGGCTTAGATGTTTGCTAGAGGGTTCAGCCCAATATGAATTAAAAAGATTCATATGTGTTTTGGCTTTTTTGAAACTATAATCAATTAACCATGCGGTATTGTCATTGCAGAAGTCTATTTGCCCACTGAAACCTGTTGTGATAACAGGCATATCAAAAAGCATAGCTTCTGCTATGGGCAATCCATACCCCTCACCTCTGCTTGGTGCCACAAGCACATTGCATTTTTGATATAGATCAACTATATATCCATTATCCAAATCTCTGTTTATTAGCTCTATTTCTGGGCAATTTTTGTTGTTCTTTTGTTGCTCTTTGATGAGTTGTTCCACTTTGTTATGTGGATTGGGAAAAGTTTTTATGACTAAACAGACACTATCATCTTTGTTGAAAGTTTTGCAGTAGGATAAGAGTAAGATGTCGATACCTTTTCTTTCAAAACATGAAGAGATATGTAAAAATTTAAACTTTTTTTTCGTTTTTAGATTTATATTTTTTGATTTTATATTTAGAATATGATCAGCACCATCACCAACTATAGGGGCGGGGATAGATAGTCCGTTATCTATTAGTAGTTTTTGCACATACTTAGATGTTACTGGTACGGCATCTAAATATCTATTGAAGTTATCTATATGCTCTTGTGGAAAAGATGACTCTTCCCAACCATAAGAGTTTGTTAGATTGATGATTCCTTGTGCATCATGGACTCTTGGTGGATATAAATTTCTCAAAACAACAGAGGCTCTGTTTGCTTTTTTGGCTTTTTTGTACAGTCTGTTGTAAAATTCATTTTTTTCTAAAAAAAGAGTGTTTGGCGTAAAATCACCATTACCCTCTGTTGAGAATAGTGCAATATCATCTGCTGTTAATTGGGTTAATGCCTTTGCCATTTCACGATTTAGTAGAGCCAAACTATAGGAGCTGTCAAACGGTCCTTCTATTTGAAATGCTGTGTGTGTGATGGATTCTACTCTTTTTAATGATTTTAAATCTATATCTGGAATCTCTAATTGATTTAAAAAATTTGCCAATTCATATTTGAGATTTTCATGTCTGAATTTTACTAATTTTTCTCTTTGAGTTTTGATTAATTCTCTTCTTAATGCTCTGTTTTTTGCCAATAGTGATATGAATCCAGCCATATATTCAAGATTTTTCTCTTTGAATAGTACTCCTGCTCCATCAAGTGTATTTTTTATGTTACTGCTTTCATAGGCGATAACTGGAACATCAAATATCATAGCTTCTATAAGTGGTACACCAAACCCCTCATGTTCACTTAGGCAGACAAAAGCATCTGCTAGATGATAGTGGGCATAGAGGTCTTCATAGGAGACTTTGCCTGTTATAATTACCCTGTTTTCCAAATGTAGTTGGGTTATTAACTCTTTTAGTTTGTACTCATACTCATCTTCTGAAGTTCCACCCACAAGATATAATTTGGAGGGCAGATGATACATCTCTTGAAAGATATAAAAGAGTTTAATTAGTTCATATTGCCCCTTATTTGGTGCTATTCTGCCCACAAATAGCAGATTGTATGTTTTGGTATTGTCATCAAATAGTTTATGGTTCCAGTTATGATTTATGATTTTTTCATAATCTATAAGTAGTGGTAATACCATTGTGCTGTTTTTATTGAAACCTATCTCTAGTAACTCATCAGCATTGAGTTTTGAAACACCTATTGAGGCAATAGCCTTATCTTTGAAGAGCTGTAACTGTTTTCGACCTTTTATAGAATAGTGATAAAAAGGGCTATCTTTTGGAAAAAAACTCTTGGGAGTTATATTGTGATATACCAAAATAATTTTATCTTTTAGGTTTGTAATCCACTTATCTAAATCATGTCCCATAGAGTGGTGTATCAAGATTATATTATCAGCAGAACTCTTATATTCTGAGTAGTGTAAGATAGAGTCCGTTAATTCTGGTGCTATATGTTCGCAATAGATATTGGATTGAAACCCCAATTCTATTAATATCTTTTGGGTATAAAAAAGACTATTTGTAACAGCATCACCAAAAGCACTCCCTGCATGAAATTGATGTATCATATTTGTTCTCATCTTTTGTATCCTATAATTGAATAGTCTTGTTCTTTTGAATAGGCATAAAGAATATCATTTATATTACTAAAATTGCTATCATCTATATATTTAACCTCTTTGAGTGGATGTAGTCTTAGAATGGTTGTGTTGATAAATCCTATGTTTTGTAGCAAAAACTCTCCTGTGGTTGGTGGAATTGGGTTTATATGTGTGGGGTCTGTATAGAAACTACAAGAACCAACCAGCAGATTTTCGGGATTTGGTGTCTCATAAATTACCATTCCACCCTTTTTGAGTACTCTTAAACTCTCTTTCAACATGGTCATGAGTATTTCAAAAGGTAGATGTTCGATAATATGAAAACCTGTAATAACAGATAGTGACTCATCTTTTAAATTGGCTAGATACTCTATGACATCTGATTGTGTTACGGTTAATCCTAACTCTTGGGATTTTGCTACCATAATGTGGTTGAGGTCTAAGCCTTTAATATTTATGTATTTATTCTCTTGCAATAACTCCAGCCATTCACCTCTTCCACACCCTACATCAAGTAGTCTTATATCCTCTTTTTTAAATGGTAATTTTTCTATGTATGGTAAATAGACTTTTACTCTCTTTTTAATATCAGCTCTTGTGCCTCTAAATCTATCTTCAAACTCTACATAGAAAGAGTCAAATTTATGCTCTTCTTCTTGAGTTATTCGTAACAACTCCTTTTGGTTTAATATCTCATTTGGCAATCGTTTTTTGGTCTCATCTATGAGGTTTTGTAAGTTTTGAGAAGATAGTTTCATATACTCTTTTGCATAACTTACTGCTTGTAGATATAGTTCAAACTCTTTTTGAGTTGCTTTTGTGTTTAGTTGTTGTTCTGACCACTCTTTTATCTTTTGTACTATTTTGTTGTCTGCTTTTGTGTTTAGTTGTTGTTCTGACCACTCTTTTATCTCTTGTACTATTTTGTTGTCTGCTTTTGTGTTTAGTTGTTGTTCTGACCACTCTTTGATATCTCTTACTGTTTGGTTGTCTGCTTTGGTGTTTAGTTGTTTTTTAAACTCTTCTTCTTTTACACATTTTGCTAATTCAGTACCAATATAATTTTCAAGATGGTTTATTTTTGTTAATAGTGTAGGTATTGTTAAAATAGTAGAACCAAGTTTTATTAGATATCCAACTATTGGTATTTTATATAGTATCATGATAATAAATCTTTTTTTAGAACCTAAGATTTTAATATCTTTTTCTCTTCCCTCTTTTGAGAAGTGTAGTTTTAATACAATATCTTCTCTTGATAATTTACCATCTCTTAGTTTTGAGAGATAGAAGTTTTTGCCATCTGTGTCTGTTTCTCTTTGCAGAATTACTCTGTATGCATTATCTATAAACTTTTCATCATAATGGTTTGTAAAATCTGACATAATATAGACACGGTTAAATCTCTTTAGAGTTAGATTTCTTTTTACAAAATAGACAAATTTGTGCAAACCTATTTTTTTTAGATATTTGGCTATTTTTTGGGCTATGGTGTATAGCTTGTCTGTTTTGACTCTATTTGATGTTGAAATAACCGTGGGTTTGATTGGTAGTGGTTGAGTATTTTTGGTTCTATTTTGAAGTTCATGCTCTATTTTTTGCATTATCTCATCAACTGAAGTGTTCTTTATATTTGTCTCTATCATACTATTTAATCACTTTTTTAAAATCTATATTTGGTTCAAGTCTGCATATCCCTGTAAATAGATTGCCTACTACTCCTGCTATTTCAAAATCTGTTGCATGGTCTAGCCAGTGTGAACAGTTTTCAAGATGTGTATCTTCTGAATGAACAGCTGCAGTTATACTATATTTTCCTGCACCAATGTTTAGTCTTATATCAAATGAACATATATATGCTTGTTCTTTGTTAAAGTCAATATTTAGTTTGTGATGATAACTGTTTGTGCCAAAAATATCTTGACCAAATCTATCTCGTATCATTATACCTATAGTCATGTTGGATAGCTCTTTTTTAGAGTATATATTTACCTCTATTGTAACATTTTCACCAGAACTTATGAGAGTGGAATCTGATTTTTTACCTCTAATGGTAACTTTTGTAATCTCAATATCAAATGTGCCAAAAGAGTTTTTATCCATCTGTTTAATCTGCATATTCTCCTCTTGTTCATTGAGTTTTGATATAAGAAAGTTGTAACTGTTGATAACCTCTTCGGGAGAACCTGTTTGTCTTATCTCTCCGTGGCTGAGAAGTATTACTCTATCGCATAGAAGTTTTAGGGAGTTTAGGTCATGAGAGACATAGATGATGGACATGTTTTGCTCTTTTCTCTTTTTTAATATCTGAGTACATTTGGCTGCAAAGTGTGCATCTCCAACAGAGAGAGCCTCGTCTACAATTAGTATTTTTGGTTCGGAAAAGATTGCAATGGAAAAAGCGAGTCGCATACTCATACCAGAGGAGTAGGTCATGATGGGTTCAGATATATAGTCTCCTAGTTCACTAAAAGAGATAATGTCATTGATCTTTTTGTCAATCTCTTTTTTGCTCATTCCTATTAGAGTGCCATTGAGATAGACATTATCATATCCACTCATCTCTTGGTTAAAACCAGTTCCAAGCTCTAGTAGGGCTGTAACTCTGCCGTGTCGTATGACTTCTCCTGAAGTTGACTCAATGACCCCTACTATGATTTTGAGTATGGTTGATTTTCCTGCTCCATTTACACCAATAATCCCTAATGTTTCACCCTCAAATAGGTCAAAAGAGATATTTTGGTTGGCAATAAACTCTTTATGATAGGCTTTTTTGGTAAAAATCTCTTTGAGCCTATCAAAATTGCTTTTGTATATCTTGTATATTTTTGAAATATTTTTGACCTCTAGGACTTTTTTCATTAGATTATATCCTTGATTGTTCCAACCATCTTTTTGTATAAAAATCCAGCTATGAAGAGCGAGAGGAGTGTTATTATTATCATAATAGAGAGGTAGTTCAGAGATGGAGCTTTGGAGTATAGAAATATATCTTGATAGGCATCTGCAAAATAGAAAAATGGGTTATAGGTCAATAAAAAAGGGTACTTGTGGGATAGCATCTCTTTCATATATATAATAGGGGTCATCCAAAACCAGAGTTGTACTATTATTGGGATTGCCTCTTTTAGATCTTTGAAAAATGGGGTAAAGAGTGAGAGTATGACACCTAAACCTAAAGAGAAGAGAGTCTGTAATAACATTAATGGAATCATCCATAAAAAAGTAAGAGTAACAGGCTGGTCAACAATCAATAAAAATCCAATACCCAAAGCTATTGAGATAAAAAAGAGAAAGAGTTCAGTTAACACAATAGCCAGTTGAAAGGTATACATGGGTACATTTATCTTTTTAATTAGATTGGCTTTTTCAAAAAAAGAGGTATTGAGTCGCATTAAAATAGTGCTAAAGGTTGTCCAAGCTAAAAGAGCTGGAATTAGGTGGATGCTGTAGGCATAACTGTTATCAATAATACTAAGCTTCATCTTCATAAAATCAGAAAATATAACTGTATAGATAAAGATAGTAATAATAGGAGAGAGGATATACCAAAGTTGCCCCAGACCTGTGCCTACATATCGCTCTTTGAAATCTCGTTTTGCAAAACTGAATGCTAGTAGTATGTTATGTCTCAATTAATTTCTCTATATAAATTTTGGTATGAAATTTTATCTAAATAATGGTAAGATGTTCCCTAAAAAAGAGAAAGAAGGTAGAAAAGAGTGAAAAAAACTGTATTAATAATGACTCTATTTTGTTCACTAATTGTGGCTGATGAGTCTGAGTATGGGGGAGTAGTGATGCTAGAGTCATCTCTGTTTAGTCATGATTTGGATAACAGAAGAGATGAGCAGATAGATGTGCGATTGGACGCTGGGGCTAAGTATAGGTTGGATGATGACAAGAGGGTTGTTGTGAAAGTACAAGCACTTTATGATGCACATGATAAGGGGCGTTCCTATTTTGATTTTGCTGATTTATATTTTGAGCATAATTTTAAAAAGTATAATTTTTTGATAGGAAAAAGCACTCGTTCTTGGGGTGTGATGGAGTTCTATAGTCATGTTGATAATTTTAATAGCAAAAATTGGCTTGATAATCCTTTTGATTTTAAGAGTAAAATTGGTGCTTGGAACTTTTCTTATGATTATAAGATGAATAGTGCCACAATCTCTTTTATTGCCAAGATGTATGAACAGAGACAGAAGATTCAGGATGAGAGGTCTGTTAATAGGTTTTTGACAAAATATTATGATGATAGATTGGAGACTTCAAGAGATAGAAGTAGTCCTACTATCTATGTGAAATATACTCCTTTGTTAAAAGATAAACAACTAAATTACTCTTTAATATTTCAAAGGGGTTATGATGAACAGAGGTATTTTGCACCCATTAATAGTGGGGATGAGAACAGTTCAATAAGACAAAATGCTTATATAGTGGATAAGCTTATGGCATATGGCAAGTGGGATAGGGGCAATACCGAGTATAAGACAGAGTTGGCATATACCCATAGTGAAGATTCTGTGGTCTCGAATTATGCACAGGTTAGTTTGGGCTTGGAGCATACTCTGCAAAAAATCTATGGAGAGATGGATTTAGGAGTGCTGTTTGAAGTTTATGAGTATAAAGCGTTTGAAAAAAATCGACTCAAAGCGATAGACTTTCCAAAACTCTTTGCTGATGATATGGTTTTTGGGCTTAGAGTCTCTCAAAATGATAAATATAACTCGGAACTTTTGGGTGGGGTTAGTTACGATAGACACAATCAAGGTAAAATCTATTTTATGAAATATGATACTCATGTTGGTGATAGGTATAAGGTGGGAGTTAATTTGCAACATCTAGCACCTCATAAAGGGTCTCTGTTTAGAGATGTGGATACGGCTATGGTTAAGTTTGGGTACCTGTTTTAGTGGATTGCAGCTTGTGAATAAGCTCACATCTATTATTTGGTATCCATGTTATAAATTTCAAGTTTTACCTTAGGCTACTCCACAATGCTAATAAATTAAGAAATATTTAAATGCTGTAGGGTCGATTTATCGACCATGGACTAATATAAATGCCTATTTAATGGTCGGTAAACCGACCCTACGCAATGAATTTGGAACATTTAATCTTA
>Ga0256826_1001908_pt1 | contig 12920 bp, 14 predicted proteins | sample CV79metaG_FD_185975 | JGI IMG/M metagenome (GOLD analysis project Ga0256826, IMG submission 185975) | Hydrothermal vent microbial communities from East Pacific Rise, Pacific Ocean - CV79 | ecosystem: Environmental > Aquatic > Marine > Hydrothermal vents | place: Pacific Ocean: East Pacific Rise...
CTCCATATCCGACCATACTTGCTCTGTCATCACGAGGTTCTACATAGACTATGTCATTTGGACGCAGTATCATACTAGACATGGAGAGTGACTTAAAGTCTGTGAGGTCTATCTCTCTTACTTCACTGTGTCTCATGTCTCCACGGATTATTCTTATTTTTTGTCGGTTTGCATAGTCTGTAAGGTCTCCACTTAAAGCAAGGGCTTCAAAGAGGTTCATGGTACCATGGTTTACTAGAACCACACCTGGTTGTCTTACTTCACCGATGACGAAGAGTCTTTGATTGAGAATCTTTACATTTATGTAAGGGTTTCGAAGGTATTTTTTATAAATAGTTATAAGTTTTTGGGAAGCTTCAGTCTCTGTAAGACCCGAAATTTTTACATTTCCAACAAGCGGTAGGTTGACTTCTCCTGTTGTCGAGATTAACATACCCTCATCCCCAATTCTCGTAGTTTGAATCTTTTGACCGGCAGTATTTAAAAGTTGACTTAACTGACCACCTGAGTTTGAAGACTGGTTAAAAGCAGATATTTCAACTCTGTCTCCTTTTTCTATTTTCCATTCAAAACGAAGTTCTTTTTCATAATCTGCTTGAGAAATCTTTGTTACGGTTGTGTTTGAATCTTGATTATGGTTGAAACGTTTAAACTCTTTGACAGAGCAGGCAGAGAATATAAGCATGAAAGAGAATGCTATAAAGATGTGTTTTTTTGACATTAATAAATAACCTTTAAATAATTTTCTTATTATATATTATTTTATATTAAGTTAAGTATAATAAAGTCTTAAAATATCATCATACTTATGTTATAAATATACTTAGAGGTTTATATAGACTCAAAGAAAAAGGTCTTGTTAATTCAGATTTATATAAGCTTCAGGTAAACCAGTAAAATAACCCTCGTCGCTTAAGGTTACTTTTCGCATGAATACACCTGATTTATTTATGAGAATAATTCTGTTTTCAGTAGTCTATTCTTTTGGCACGGTTTACAGTCAAAAAATTGACAATAGTAATATAGAATAAAAATCCTATAAATCCAAAAAAATCATCTAACACATCTACTAAGGAAAATGTTCTTGTAGTTGTTAGTAAAAATTGAAAAACTTCTATCATAAGACCAAAAATCATAATAAAAATAAATATTTTTTTTATATTCCAATTTTGAAAATAAAACATATATATTGACAATGTAAAAAATGCTATAAAATGTTTAAAGTCAGGGTTTAGCATTAATAATACTTTTGGAAATAAATCTTTCGGTAAAAATGCGAATACTATTATTAATGCTAGTAAAATTACTAAAATTATATTTTCTTTAGTTCGCATTGCTCATATCTAATTTAGTCAATATCTTTTTATTTAACAATGAACGTTCACTATCAAATACCCAACCCCATTTATTAAAATAAGAAATAGCAGATCTAATATGATATTTTAAAAGTTGAGGATTTACATATGATTCTTTCGCATATCCATGAAATATTGTAATATTAGGATTAAAAATCGTCTTATATTTTTGGTGTATCCTTCTTGACAAATCAACATCTTCTAAATACATAAAGTATCGCTCATCAAAAAGACCAACATCTTCTAAACATTGAGTACGTATAAACATAAAACAACCAGAAAGTATTGGAACTTCCATAATTTTATTATAACCACTAAAGCGTAGTTCATACTTCTCATTTCTTTTTTCTTTCAACTTTTTAAAGGGGATGAATCTTCTAAATATTAAATCAAAAGGTGTTGGTATCAACTTACATAAATACTGTTCCTCTTTATTTCCATAGAGAACTTTAGGCATCACATTTCCTATATCATCATTTAAATCCATATAGTTGTATAAATCTTCTAAAACATTATCTCCAAACCAAATATCTGGATTTAATACTACGTGATATTTAGTATTCTCTTCTAAACTTTTTCGTATTCCAATATTATGTGCTTTTCCATATCCAAGATTATTATTATTAAAAGTATAATCAATATTTTTATAATTTACGAGTAAGGAACCTATGGTATCTGTATCTGAATTATCAATAACATACACTTTGACTAATAACTTACTATTTAAGACACTATCAATTGTCTTTTTTAATGTATCTATATCTGTATGGTATACTACAATTGAAACTGCTAAATCATATTTCATTTAAAAAGCCTTTTATTATACTACTAACTGTTACTTCTGTCTCTCTTATGTATGTTTTAAAAACAAACTTATTATTTAATGCTTTATAAACTATTTGTTCTAATAATTTAATATCATAGCATGCTTGTAAATAACCCTTCGACTCATAGTACTCAACTAATTCTACTTGATTATCTTGAGATTCATTAAAATCTATAATTCTCGGAACAGCGATAAGCTTCTTATTAAGCATTATCGCATCAGTCATACTTCCATATCCACCTTGGCTTATAACTAAGTCAGAGTGCTTCAGTAAATTGGCGACTTCTTTTTTTGCCTTAAATTTAAAATATTCACAGTTCTTAGGTTTATACCCAGTATTCCCAACTTGAACAACAACAGGCATATCTAATTTAATTGCTAAATTATCTACTGCCTTAACCAACCTGCTAAAATCATATGGATTTGTTCCTACTAAGCAAAGTATCATAATAGTGTCCCTAGTTTAGCATTTGGAAAAAACTTCAATAAAGGTTCATACTGAACAATAAACAAGTCACTATACTTATATACGAATTCACCTGTTTTAGATGGAGATGTAACTCTTGCTCCAGTTTCAATAAAAACAATCTTAGATCCAAGCTTTTTAGCTATTAAGATCATTGGTATTGCGATACCTGCTCCTGTAGAAATGACAATATTAGGTCGAATCCAAATATATAATAATAATGCCCATATTGCATTTATAATATATTTAACTTTTGAAATATGTGGATCTAATATAAAATAATGTTTTAAATCTTTTAAAGTTTCTTTTGTGTACTCTGTTTTAAAAACCACATAAGTGATGTTTTCTTTTGGGATTCCAATATCAGCTATACTGTGCATCATCTCAGTAAGATGACCTCCACCTGACGATATACCTAATATCTTATGTGGCTGTGATGATTTTAACAATTTCTTCAATATTTAACTCCCCCGTATCTATCTCTTTTATATTTAATTTTTCTGCTAAAAAAATATATGCATCTCTTTTAGCCATCCAACTTTTATCATCTTTTATATCTGCTCTTCTTGATATTACAATATCTGGACTACATTTTAGTATGAAAGCACTTGACATCTCAAGCTCTTTTTTTGCAAAAGGTAAAAATAGCTTTAACACTAATTTATTTCTAGCAGTATCCACGATAAGATCAGCCATGATGTCAAGTATGTATCTGTCTATGATTAGGATGTCAGTACATTTATCTTCTAAGTGCTTTTTTCTAAAAAAAGCTCTAAAGATAATATGATCAAAATAGACAGCTAAAATATAAAAATAACCAATAACTCCATGATATTCATGATATCCCGCTTTACCCCAACTATAGTTTTCATAATAACTTTTACCAGTGATTCTGCCAACAACATTTATTAACTTTGCAAAATAATGATTAAATCTTAACCAAATTGACTTGACATTAATATTTTCATTCTTATAATATATTTCAAGGGCTGTAGATATGGTAGACTTTCCCGTTCCATCTGGACCTGATATCATTATTCTATTCATAGAATTATTAACTTTTCTAACTGTATTTTATAATAAATTGAATTTGGATATTTTTTTAGAAATAACTCATTTTGTAAAAAATTTACTGGTATTTCAATTTCATCTAATTTATCTAGAAAATCTAAATCACTAAAACAATAAACATCAATAGGAAACTTTGTATATAAACCTATAGCACGTAGTACAGTAGCCATAATATAAGCTTTTAATGAAGATAAAAAGTCACTGTTATGATAAATTCTCATATCTAAGTCACTGGATTTCCCCATTTTACCTCTACAAAAGCTACCCGTGCCTAAAACATCTAATGGCTTAAACAAGTTAATATATTTTTCGATAATTAAAATATATTTATTTAAATCATCCCTTGACATAGTTCTACTATTACTTAAATATCTAAATACAACATAAAACTGTCCATTTATAACATAGTTTAATAAATGTGCAAAAATTAAAGATATAAAAATATTCTCTATTAAAACATTTAAAATTAAACTAAATAATATTGTTATTGATATTTTATAAATCTTTTCACCTAAACTCATATATCTAATACCTTGGAAAACAATATTAGATAAGAATACAATCACTCTAAAACTTAATAAATAAGACACAAAACTCTTATCTTTATATTTTAATTTTGGCATAATAACTCCAGTGTAATTTTATTTATCGCTTTGATGGATTTAGATACATTATCAAAATCATCATATTTTAAATTTTCTATAAATTTTATTGCATCAATAAATTTATCTTCTTCAAAGTTATCGAATACAATAATATTTTTTTGATTTTTTGTAATTAAATTTATTCCACTATCAGATGTAGTAATTATAGGAATATTTAACTCCAATGCTTCTAAAACAACTATAGGCAACTCTGACATGACTATCTTAAATGGTAAAATTAATACATCAATATCCAGTAATTCTTTAGCTAGTGCATCTCTATTTAAAAAACCTTTGACTACTTTTAAGCTTTTATCATGATTTATTTTTGATAAGTATATATCAGCAATATTTTTCAACTCTTCTCGTTCAATTCTTGTAATAATTTTTTTATTATACATATAACCATTATTATTTAACCAACTAAAAAAATTAATAATGTCATCAAAAGACCTTGTTAAAAATGGAGGGCCAAAATAACCTATTGTTTTTTTATTTTTTTTATTTTTTCTATCTTGTTTAATGTTTCCCCAATTATTAAAAATAAATGGTATATACTTATGTGTACTCACAATTTTAGATAAATATTCTTCTGATCTATCTGATATGACTATAATATGATCGGCCTTATTTAGTGTATATTTTAAAATAAAGCTTGGGATGCATGCAACTAATAAAATTCTTTTTAAATCACTCCAATTAGAGTATATTGTTTTAAATGGCATAGATAGAAACTTATTTATACTATAAATTGGAAAAGTCATAAAGTATATCAATTGATGATTAGGGTGCTTCTTATAAAATAAATCTTTTATACTAAAAACCTTAATAATTTTACCAGAAAAAGATACAGGTATTTCTTTTACACTCGAAACAATAAAAACCTCTTTATCTAAAATTAAAAGATCATCATATAATTTTTTTATACTATACCAAGGTTGCCTTTTTGCTAATTTATCATTATATTCCTTAATAACAATATATATAATTTCTTTCATAAATTATCCTTCATAAGCAGCAATTAAATAATTAGTTACTTTTTTTATATTAAATTCATTGATATATATTTGATGTTGTGTTTGAAAATTCTCATAAGACTTTATATCTAAATTTATTGCTCTTCTAATAGCTTCGATAACAGAATCTTTATCAAATGCATCTATTCTAATATAATCATCATCATTAAAATATCTAAGTAAACCAACTTTAGTTGCAATTACTGGTGTGTTTGAAAACATTGATTCTAATACTGTTCTTGGTCCAGTTTCATAAGTTGAGTTCATAATTAAAAACATAGATTCATTTAGAAGCTTATTAACATCAACTTGTTTCGTTGAAGTAATAGTTATTAAATCTGACAAGTTATTCTTATCAATTTGCTCCAATAAGTAATTTTTTAAATGTCCTTCTCCCGATAATATTATATTATACTCGGAACCTCTTAAATAATCCGATATTTCATTAATAGCTTGAATTAATACAGGTAGTCCCTTCCTATACCCAAGTCTACCTATATATACTATTTGTTTTTTTTTATTTAGATTCATATTGTAAAAAATATCTTTATCAATACCATTTGGTATGTATAAAATATTATCTTTTGTATAACTATATTCTTCTCTTAATTCATCTTTGATATCATGACTTACTACAATAACTTGATCGGCATTTTTAAGCAATGTACCTTCAATAATTGGACTTAAAAACTTACCCATGATTTTATTTAACATAGCATTTATAGATATTGCTTCAATATAAGTAGTATCCACTTTCATGGTAGAATGAATGGTTAGTATATTTTTTCTTGTATTTAAGTTTATAAAGGGTACTAATGGTGAATGAAAATGTACAATATCAAATATTTTATTTATAAAATAATTTTCAACTTTTTTCTTAAATAAAAAGGTACTGATAAATGGTATTTTCCTTATTGGAATCAAAACTATTTCAACTCCAGAGTCTCTAATTATTGTCACCTTTTTAATATTATAATCCCTTACTACTATTTGTACTGAATGTCCACAATTAACTAAAGTCTCGGAAATGGAAAACACATGGCTACCAACACCCTCCTTTGGTGGGTAACTTCCTGACATGACTTGTATAATATTCATTATATATACCTCCTATATATTTTTAGATATTCACTTGAAATATATTCTATTGAGCACTTTTTTAAATTTGCAGATGAATATTCCATAATATTTTTTTTCTGTAATTTATTATCAAGTAAACTTTTAATAGCATAAAAATATGAATTATAATTTTTATTTACAATAAATCCATTCTTATTGATACTGATATAGTCTTCAACATCTCCAATATTATTTGTAACAACAGGTATACCACATGATAAACTCTCTTTAATAACTGTTGGTGATGCTTCATGTTTAGAAGATAAAATAGTCATATTTGATGATGAAATCAACATTGGGATGTTTGATGGTTCCACTTCACCAATAAAAATTGGTTTATTAATCTTACATATATTATTAGCTAATATATGTAATTTATCTTTTGATTCACCATCACCCGTAATCACAAGTTTAATATTAACTAACTGCTCAAACTTTTCACTCCATAAATTAATTAAAAATTCAATATCTTTAACATCAGCTAACCTTCCTATAAATAAAACATACTTATTCTTATTTCCAAATTTTGACTGTAAAACATTCGAATCCAGAATTTCAAATTTATTTAAATTCAACATTGAACCAATAATTTGCATATTATTATTTTCAAAATCTAAATATTTACTTTTAAAATTATTTACTACATCCTGACTTACAGGAACTAAGTAATCAATATTTCTAATAGAAAACTTTTCAATCATTAAAAACAATGGTTTAATTATTTTTAACTTTAAACTACCATTATTACTTTCAAAAACTGAAAATGTTCTTCCATGTAACGAACATACAATTTTCAATTTTGGTTTCAATAAAATAAATGGTATTGCAAAGTATAAACGATGAACATGGACAACATCATATTTTGATAGATTTATAAAGGGTAACTTTAGCATCATCGTAAATAAAAATTTAATATATCCAGTCATTTCTTTAGTTATAGGTTTTAAAAGAATATTATCCTCATTTATTTCATCCTCTCCAATACCTAAAAAAAGTATTTCAGAACAGTCTTTTTTTATGCCACTAAGCAAATTTTTAACATATCGAACACCTCCACCTTGCCCTTCTATAAATGGATTAGTTTGATACACCTGTATTATTTTCAATTATTATCCTTCATCTTAAATTCATTTAATCTATCATTATTCCTATCTAGTAAATATACTAAAAATATAAAGGCCGGTGAGAGTATCATATTTGTATGTAAACTTGATAATAAGTATATATACATATATACATTTGATTTATTTTTCTTAATTATTAAAATAATGAAGAATACATAAAATAATAAGGAATAATAACCACCATCATAGAGTATATATAGAATATCAAAGTGAGGAAACTCATAATTTGAATGATTGACAAGGTATTTAAGTTCATTTAAGCCATTGCCAAATATCAACTTAAATACTGCTTGTTCACTATCTAGCCATGAGGCTATCATTTCTTGGGTTTGTATTCTATTAGATGTTAATTCTTCTAAATTACTATATGATGAAGGGTCAATTCTTTTGACAAATGCAAGTTGAAAGAAATCTGGAAAAAATAATATTACTATAAATCCTAATATTATAACAAAAGTAGATAATTTAATAATTTTTTTAATATGTTGAGAATTTATGTAAACAAGCATCAATAATAAAATCAATAATGCTCCCCTCGATTGTGTTAATAATATTGACCATAATGGGATTATTATAAATAATAAATATGTAATTAAATTGATTGATTTTACTTTGTATTTATTTGTAAAATAAATAATAGCAATTGTAGACAATGTGGCATATAGTGTTCCAGAGCCAAACCCTTTAGAACGAATTATCCATCCTATTTTTGATATATGTTCCAAGTTAAGAGCTAACGAATATATAATAAAAATAATAAAAAAATATAATAAAATTTGATCTAAATATCTAAAGTTAATTTTTTTCACTTCTGTACTGACTAATAAAATCACAAATGTGAAAATAGATAAAACAATGGCATTTGTAATTATAGACATCGGATTTACGATGTTATATAAAGATATAACTACAAAATAAATTACAAAAAAACCAATATATTTAAAAAATTTAGAATTAAAGTTATATTGAAATAAAAAGATTAAGATAATTACATAAGCAATAAACTGCAACGGTAAAAAATTAACTTGCATATTCAATATATATTGCATTGGATATACAGAAAAACTAAGTAGTAATGATATAATGATTGGAAGTAAGTATTGTTTCATTAATAATTCCACTTATCCCTAATTTTAATACCATATACTCCATCATAATTAATAATTTTGGATGGTATGCCAACAACTCTTGCATTATTTGGAATATTTTTTACTACAACAGAGTTCGCACCCACAATTATATTTGAACCCAAAATCACACCACCTATAACTTTAGAACCGGCAGCCAAAACAACATTATCCCCAACTTTGGGATGGGACAAACCAGTATTTCCAGAGCCACCTAATGTCACCCCTTGTCTGATAGAAAAGTTACTACCTGTTTCTACTCCAGTACCTACTACAATAGAACCAAGATGAGCAATATAAAAACCAGGTCCTATTTTAGCACCGTCAGATATATCCACTGATAAATATGTTTCACATATAAATCTTTTCAGTATATAATAAGGCATCTTTAAAATATATCTTAACGGCTTAAATGGTATCATATTAATAATTCTTCCAAATCTATAAATAAGAACAGCCCATGTAGCTGGATAAATAAATAAAACCAACCATATTAAATATATAGGCAGATTTTTAGAATATGCCCATCTATCTAAATCATACAATAAAAATAAAAATTCTTGTTTCATAAGTTTCCTTTTAATGATAAAACTTTTTTATTTATAATATATAGTTGAATAACTTTATTAATACTTATTACAACCAATGTTGCGGTAGCTGCACCATTTATACCATAAAAATATATTAATGGAATATTTAAAAAAATATTAACAATAATCATAATGGTATTTAATTTCATAAAAAGATACTTTAAATCAGACATTAAAAAAATTGATTCAAACACACCCGTTGTTCCATTTATTAATTGAGCAAAGGTAAATATTAATAATGTAGTGGTTGCTGATGTAAATACATCACCAAATAAAAATAATAAATATTCATTATAATAGTTTATGACTATAAACATTAATAGTGAAATAGTAAACAACCCAAATGTAGCTATTTTAAAATATTTATTTAATTTAGTATAATTTCTCTTGTTTATAAAAACTACAACTTTATTAGAGAAGTATATAATTACTGCTGAAGCAGGAAATAACATTAACAATCCAATTTTAGTTACAACAGAATAAATACCAATATTTTCATTTGTTTCAAAGTAAGATATAACAAAAATATCTGTCCATGCTAAAATCATTGTACTCATTGATACCAATAAAAAAGGATAACTCTGTTTGATATGTTTTATTTGTAACTTTGGTAAAGTTTTTTTAGAATAAAAAATTAAGTTTTTAATTCTTTCTTTAATATTAAATATATATACAAGGATACTAAAAAGCATAGCTATAGAAAATGAATAAATAAGAATTAAATATACTTGTAGATTTAGTTCTGAAAGTCCATAAATAGATATAATTTGAATTATTGGAAATAGTATTTCTAAGTTAAAGACAGAAGTTTTACCTCTTCCTATACCTCTATAATAATAAGTAAATATCCACATGATGGCATATAGAAAACTGAATAGAAACATTACTGATAAATAATTGTACTTGAGTGTATCAATATTCATAGAAAAGTTATATAAAACTATCTCTACTAGAACTGTAACTATGATTAATGATACCACGGAAAAATATGTTACATTAATAAATTGAGATATTCCTGTCAGATATTTTTTCTTTTCTTCTAGTAATGCAACTTCTTTTTGCATATAAATATCAAACCCATATCTAAATACTAAGTTCACCATTAAAAAGATTGACATTGCAAATGTAAATGCTCCATACTCAGAAGCACCAAACTTATTTGTAATATAAATAATCATTAAAAATTTTAATGCTGCGGACAAGAACTTCAATACTGTTGTAACAGCTGAATTTAAAATAAACTGTTTTAGCAAAATTTTACTTTATTGATAATATTTATAAATGCTTGAAGGCTTATCATTACTTTACTCATACTTTCCTAAATACCACTCAACAGTAATAACAATCCCCGAGTCAAAGTCTTCATCAGCTTTCCAACCAAGTTCTGTCTCTAACTTTGTAGCATCAATAGCATAACGTCTATCGTGTCCTGCTCTATCTTCTACGAAAGTTATAAGTTCTTTATAGCTTTTTTTATTTATCTGTTTTGTTGGAGATACTTTTTCATCTAGTATAGTTGTTATAGCATCTACGATCTGTAAGTTTGTTCTCTCATTCCTTCCACCTATGTTGTATACATTAGCTTCTTTACCTGTATGGTAAACTAAGTCTATACCTTTACAATGGTCAAGTACATATAACCAGTCTCTAATATTTTTACCATCACCGTATATTGGGATAGATTCACCTGCTAATGCTTTTCTAATAATAGTAGGTATTAGTTTCTCATCATGTTGTTTAGGACCATAGTTATTTGAGCAGTTAGTTATTACTGTGTTCATACCATATGTCTCTTGATAACTTCTTACTATCATATCTGAACTTGCTTTAGATGCTGAGTATGGAGAGTTAGGTGCATAAGGTGTCTCTTCTGTGAAGAGATCTGTTTCATTTAGTGTTCCGTATACTTCGTCAGTTGAGATATGGTGAAATCTACACCCTTTATAGTTCTCTTTGTAAGTGAATGGTTTTTCCATCCAGAACTTTTGAGCTACATCTAAAAGTGTGAATGTACCATTTACATTAGTTTCTATAAATACACCAGGATTTTTAATAGAATTGTCTACATGAGACTCTGCTGCGAAGTGTATAACACCTTGGATGTCATGTTCAGCAAATATATACTCTACTAGTTCACGGTTACAGATATCACCTTTTATGAATTTATATCTAGGGTTAGATTCACACTCTTTTAGGTTTTCAAGATTACCTGCATATGTTAAAAGGTCTAGGTTTATTAGGTTGTACTCTGGATACTTTTCTAAGAAGTATGGTACGAAGTTAGAGCCTATGAAGCCTGCTGTTCCTGTTAGTAAGATTGATTTCATTTAGTTTCTTTCTCCTAAAGTTTTTAAACACTCATTAAGTGAGTCTTTCCAGTATGGGATAGTTATATTAAACTCTTTTTTTATCTTCGCTTTATTTAGTAAAGAGTAGTGTGGTCTCTTTGCTGGTGTTGGGTACTCTTTAGTCTCTATAGGGTTTATTTGGCAATCTATATTAGCTATTTTCATAATCTCTTTAGAGAAGTCATACCAGCTAAGTACACCTTCATTTGAGTAATTGTATATAGATACTTGTTTATTTTTAATGTTTGGTATTATATCAAGTATTGCTTTAGCTAAGTCTCTTGCATAGGTTGGAGTTCCTACTTGGTCATATATAACACCAAGTGAATCTCTCTCACAACCAAGTCTTAACATTGTTTTTACGAAGTTGGCTCCAAAGCTTGAGTATACCCATGATGTTCTAATGATTATAGAGTCTTTAGGATTTATCTCTTGCATTACTCTTTCACCTGCAAGTTTAGTCACTCCATATACTCCATTAGGACTTGTAGTGTCATCTTCTGTGTATGGTTTGAAGTTTTCACCATTGAAGACATAATCAGTTGAGATATGAATAAGTTTTATATTTTTCTCTTTAGCTATTAAAGAGAGTTTTTCAACTGACTTAGTGTTTACCTCTTCTGCTGCTTTTATATCTTCTTCTGCTTTATCTACTGCTGTGTATGCTGCACAGTTTATTATTACCTCTATAGCATTAGTACTTATGAAGTCACTTATACTACTCAGGTTAGTAATATCTAAAGTCATTCTATCTGTAAAGAAGAAGTTATACTCATAGTTTTTACTTAATGCTTGTAGTTCTGAACCTACTTGACCATTTGAGCCTGTTACTAGTATGTTAGTCATTACAAGTCAACTTTTTCATGGACTTACTATTTAGCAATGATTTTATTTGAGTGATTGCTAGACGGTTGAGTTGTCTCACTCGTTCACTTTGTGCTATGTTTTGTTCTATAAAAAGTGCATTAATACTCTCCATGTTTGACAAAATAACCAATTGCTCAACACTCGCATAGTCTCTTATGTTTCCCTCTTTATTTTTGTTGTTTTCTCTCCACTGTTTTGCTGTCATTCCAAATAAAGAGACATTAAGAACATCTGCTTCATTTGCATAGATATAGTTTTGATCTTTTACTGTTAATAACTTAGGTAATATATACTCTTTTATTGCATCCGTATGAATTTTATAGTTTATTTTTGCGAGAGTTCTACTTAAGTCCCATTCTAAAGATTT
>Ga0256826_1001909_pt1 | contig 12916 bp, 13 predicted proteins | sample CV79metaG_FD_185975 | JGI IMG/M metagenome (GOLD analysis project Ga0256826, IMG submission 185975) | Hydrothermal vent microbial communities from East Pacific Rise, Pacific Ocean - CV79 | ecosystem: Environmental > Aquatic > Marine > Hydrothermal vents | place: Pacific Ocean: East Pacific Rise...
GTAAGGGTGATGAGACCTATCAGATTGTTTATGATAAGAAATTTCCCTTTGATGACAGAGAAGTGGTAAGAGAATTGCTTAGTCAAAGATAATAAGTGCTAATGTGATAAATATTTTTATATAAAAAAGAGATGCTATGGAAATTAATTTTTGGTCAACCTCACTGTTTATCGTAGTGATTGTTTATCTTGCTGTTGTTCTTTTTATACGAATAGGGGTTAACTCTCGTCAAGGCGAAAGACGTCTGAAAGATCGTCGTGTTGCTAGTGTTCATATACCTATTGAGAGACGTCGTAATCCGATGGATAGACGTGGAGACAGTAGAAGAAACTAGGAAATGCCTCTATATTAGAAAACATAGTCTATATAAAGACGTGTATCTACAAAGTCTTTTGTAACATTTGGAATGCTATATCCATGTGCTAAAGCATAGGCATCTAAAGTCTCTGTTGAGATACTCTCAAAATTATCATATGCAATTCTGAATTGAACACTTAATCCTTCCATCTGTGTAAAAATCCCAAATCCATCATTTTTAGTAAATGAGTAACGAAGATCAAAGGTTGCCTCTGTTCTATCTAGACGGGCATCTGTTTGATTAAAATTATCAGGCATATTGTAATCTGCATATCTAAAGCGTATTACTGTGTTGGGAACAATTCCCATCTTCCCAAGTTCAAACTGTGCACCTACCCCGTATGACTTTGTTCCGGCAAGCTCTGAATCTTGAACTTGAAAAGAGTTGAACATTTGAGGTGTTCCCCAACGAACAAAGATAGTTCCTCCATCATAAGAACCTTCATCATACTTGACTTCATTATAAGCAGCAAAGAAGGTCATTCCACTAGCAAGTGAAGCTTGTGCTTTTAAACCATAAAACCAAGAGTTTACATCCCCAGCAAGACTGTCACCAACGTCATTTTGTGAGGCATACTGGAAGGCAGCAGTAAGGGTTAGGTCTTGTGTAGGGTTGAAACTATAATCTCCATATAGGTAAACAGTATTGATAAAGTCATCAACATAATAATCCCAAGCTTCAAGTGTCATGTTCCCAGGTTTATATACAGCACCAAACATAGGCATCTGTTTATTATCACCAATGTATCCACCGGTGCCACCTTCAAAGTCACTAGCTTTCCAGCTTGACCCACGAACAAGTTGTTTTCCATTTGAAGACTGTTTTACCCTTGCAGACCTTACCATGTCTTCAAACTTTTCAGAATTTCTATCTTTTTGTTTTGTAATGTAGGCAAAGTTGAGTTGTAAGTCTTTTATTACAGTATTTTCATAAGTAGTACCTTCATGTGTAAAAGGTGACATACGAATGTTTGAAAGAGAGATAAAACGGTAATTAGGCATCTCTTGACGTCCATAAACGATACGGTGTTGGTCTGTTTTGAATTTTACAAAAGCTTCTCCTAAAACAGTATAAGACTCCTGTTGAGTCCCATCTGGTCCGGAGTCGTTTAAACCACCTAAACCACCACGTTCATTAGGATTATTTCCAAGACCATGAGCGGTATAAAAGGTAGCACCTACCGAAGTGTGAAACCAAGGAGCTGTTTCATATCCTAAGTACCCACCAATAGCAGAGTACTGTTGTTTTTTGCTATTTGGGTCACCTTGTATATTACTATCTTGAGAGAGGTGTAAGTTAGAGTCACGATGTTGTGCACTGTAACGAATAAGTCCCTTTACTTTACCCTTTGAAAAGGCATCTGTAATGTTATTGACTTCATTTGAATTACTGTCTCTTTTAAAGCCTGCAATAGGAAGTGAATCTCCTGCAAGACGAGGTGCTTTGAATCCTGAACCATCTGTATTAAGGTCGTCTGGCTCTGGTGATGAGTCTGCATAGGTAGTACAAGTCAAAAGAAGTGAGGCTAAAAATACTGTTCTAAATATCATAAAATTCCTTTTTTTAGTTGTGTAAAGGTTAAAGTATAAGTAGCATCCATGCGGTACCAACAGTTAAAAATATTATTGTATTTACTAAAGTGACAATACCACCGTATTTGTAAATTTCACCAGCTTCTAAATACCCACTACCTGCATAGATAACGTTGGCAGAGGAACCTTGTGGCGTAATGATGGCATTAAAGTTTGTTGCAAAAAGAAGCATAAGTGCCATCATCTCTGCAGGAACCCCTGCTTCAACCGCGACACCTAAAAATACTGAAAATAAAGCCAGCATCTGTGCTGTTTGGGAAACAAAGAAGTAGTGAATTAAAACATAAGCGATGATGAGTCCAACGTAAATAACAGGCCAAGAATAACCACCTATAACTGTGGAAATATGATCTCCTATCCAACCCATAAAGCCAAGCTTGTTAAGGTAAACTGACATAGCAAATAAAATTGAAAACCACACTAATGTTGCTAAGGCACGACCTTCACCTCTTAAGTCTTCAAGGGTGAAAATATTGGTGAGCATAAGGATACCAAGACCTAAGAAAGCAACGGCTGTTTTGTCTAAACCCCATGTACCACCCATAACCCATAAAAAGACCATACCAATAAAAGTACCTGCCATAATCCACTCGTTTTTATGAACAGGACCCATCTCCTCAAGTGCTTTTACAGCAATTGCAGGAGCTTCTGGTGTGTAAAGAACTTCAGGTGGAAAAACTTTAATAAGTACCCACGGTACAAGAAAATATAAAATTATGACAGGTACTGACGCTGCCATTGCCCAGGAACCGTAAGTAATATGTACACCAAATTCTTCTGCCATTTTAGCACCAGCAGGATTTGCTGCCATAGCAGTAAGCCACATGGTTGATGACAAGGTGATTCCTGCCATTGAAGACATCATTAAAAAAGAACCTAGCTTTTTACGTGTTCCATCAGCTACTTTTGAACCGCTGTCTGTCGATAAGGCATTAACAATGGGGAAAAGGACTCCAGAACGAGCCGTGTTTGATGGAAAGGCAGGTGAAATGAACATGTCAGCTGCAATAACAGAGTAAGCAAGTCCGAGACTCGACTTTCCAAACTTTTTAATGATTAAAAAAGCGATACGTTTACCAAGACCTGATTTAATAACTCCCCTAGCAATTAAAAAAGCAACAATAATAAGAAGAATAAAATCTTCTGAAAATCCACTATAAGCTTCTTTGGTGGTGAGTGTTCCGGTAAGAACAACCACTGCAAGGGCAATAATTGAAGAGGTGAAGATAGGCATTGCCTTAATAATAACAGCAAAAATAGCTGAAATAAAGACAGCAAAAAGGTGCCAAGCTTGAAGTTTTAGACCGTCAGGAACAGGTGAAAACCAGATAATTGTACCAAAGACAAGTACTAAGGCTTGTAAGTAGTGTTGTTTCATTGTTTGTTGAGGGTGGTGGGACATTGAAACTCCTTAGGAATTTTATAATAGGTAACAATAATATCATAGTTTAGCTAGTTCTTAAACTTAAATAGGCACAATGGTAAGTAAAGGCATACAATGAACGAACAAACGAAAAAGATTTTATTAGCGGTAGTCTTAGGGCTTATTGCGTTTGGCTTAATGATAGGTTTTTTTACAAGAGAACAATCTTTTTTAGTAGGTTTTATTGTTTTGATGGTGATACTTTGGACAAACGAAGGTCTCCCTCTTGCGGTTGTTTCTCTCCTTCCTATTGTTCTGTTTCCAGCAGCAGGAATTTTAACCACTAAAGCGGTTTCTTTAAATTATGCCAATCCAATTATTTTTCTTTTTCTTGGTGGATTTTTACTTGCTATTGCTGTTGAAAAAACAGGCTTGCATAAGTGGATAGCTAACAAAATGCTTAATCTTTTTCCTCAAAGTGCACGTGGAATTATTTTTGCGCTTATTATTACTTCAGGGCTTTTATCTTCTGTGCTCTCAAATACAACAACAACACTGCTTCTCCTTCCTATTGCCTTGTTTTTAACTGACATTAATAAACTCAAAATGCGTTTTGCATTAGGGATTGCCTATGGTGCAAGTATTGGTGGGATTCTAACGCCAATTGGAACACCTCCGAACCTTATCTTGATGGGAGTTATGGAAGAGATGGGCTTAGAACCTATCGCTTTTATTCAGTGGATTTGGATGGTTGCGCCTTTAGTAATTGTAATGTTTATAGTGGTAGGTTTTGTTCTAAGTCTTGGGTTAAAAGATGTTCACATTGAACCTGATCTTAAAGTGCCTCCCTTATGTACAGACCAGAAAAAAGTTCTATTTGTTCTGTTTGGGCTTATTTTCATGTTGTTTGTTAATGCCCCTATTAAACCTTACTACAATGGTTTAGGTCTGAGTGAAGCGGGTATCTTACTTTCTGCAGGTCTTTTACTCTTTGCTCCCCCATTTTCAATCTTAAATTGGGCAGAAGATAAACATAATATTCCGCATAGAATTATGTTTCTCTTTGGTGCAGGTTTTGCTATCGCTCTTGCTTTTACGCAAACAGGTATGGCAAAAGAGATTGCTTTACATCTTATAAGTTTAGCCACCTTGCCTGTAGTACTGTTTATGTTTATAGTTGCGGCAATGGTGACCTTTACAACAGAGGTTACTAGTAATACCGCACTGATTTCAATTATGCTTCCTGTACTTTATGAGGTGGCAAATGAGTCAGGTTTAGATGTCCGTCTGTTTATGATGGTAGCAACGGTTTGTGCTTCTTACGCCTTTATGTTGCCAATTGCAACTCCACCAAATGCCATAGCTATGTCTTCGGGTGTAGTGAATGTAAGAACTATGGCAACGTATGGAATTTTGTTTAACATTATAGGAATTATTTTAATTGTATTTATTGCTCAAGTATTATGGAGAGGGGCGCTTTAGTTTTTAAAGTACGCAGTTGCTGTTGTGTAAATATCTTCTATACTTAAAAGCTCTCGTGAGGTAAACTGGTTACGGTTAAAGGTTTGTTGACGTTTAGCCAGTTGCGCAGTATGCGTAATGATGAGTTCTTTCATCTCTTCTTTGCTTACACGTCCATCAAGATATTCAAACACTTCGATAATGCCAATAGCTTTGAGGGCATTAGGTTCTCTTGTATATTTTTTTTCTAAGTTACACACTTCATCTATAAGCCCCATCTCAAGCATCTTTTGTGTTCGTAAAACAATGCGTTCTCTTAGGTAAGTACGTTGAACATCAATCTCATAAATGGGAATGTCTGTAATGACAGGAATAGGAGGATTTTCTTTAAAGTACTGTGTAGGTGAAAGCCCTGTTTGTATATAAATAAGAAGCATCTTTCGAATGCGGTAAGTGTCGCTTTCTTGAATACCTTTCATGTACTCAGCATCAACATCATAAAGGGTTTTATAGGCTGACTTTAAATCTAAGAGTAATTCCTGTACTTTTTGTACGGTAACATCACTAAACTCAGGAATAGGGGAGAGTCCTTGAACTAAGGTGCGCAGGTAAAAACTACTTCCTCCGACAATGACAAGGTTCTTGTCTTGACATAAGCAAAGCTCTTTTATTTTGAGGTATTCTTTAATGAACACGCCCACAGAAAATTCAACATTAGGTTGAATGAGGTTAACACCAAAATGTTCGACTTTAGACAGTTCATCTGCAGAAGGTTTTGCCGAGGCAATGTCTATTTCTTTGTAAATAGACAAAGAGTCAAGAGATAAAATATAAGCATTGTTTTCTACCGCTAAATGTATAGCAAGGTCACTTTTTCCTGAAGCAGTAGGTCCAATGAGTGCGATTTGTTTCATAAGTGTATTTTAGCAAAAAAAATTATTTTAGTTTAGCTATACTATAAAAATAAAAAAAGGGAATACTATGGAAGACAATAATCAAGACATCGAAGCATTTAAAAATCGTTCAAGTGAAAGAGCTACGGGAAGTACCTATGAAGCGCAAATGGTCGAAGCCTTTGTAGGTAAACCAGACGCTCCAGATAAAGGGCTTTGGTACGCGACAGCGTTTCATAAGTATAGTATTAATGGCGTAGATAAAATGGTATGGAACTGGTCATGGTGGGCATTTTTTGGTGGTATTTGGTTTTTACTTTACCGCAAGGCTTATGCAGCGGCTGGTGGACTTTTTCTTATCTCTTTAGCATCGGCTTTTATTCCTTTTGCAGGGCTTGTTGTTTGGGTTCTAAGCGGAGGTTTTTCTTCTTATTTTGTTTATAAAGTCTACCAGACTAGAAAGCTTGAAATTGAAGCTTCACAACAAGGTGATGCCCAACGTATAAATACAATGCAAATGGTTGGTGGGTATAACCAATGGGTTGTCATTGTTGCGATTGCTCTTAATATTATTGTTTTTGTTGGAATCTTTGTGATTGCAGCAGGTGTCTTAGCCGCAGGGGCACAAGGTGGCGGTTACTAAATATGAGCAATAAATATGAGCAGGTAAATGATTACGACCATCAGATGATAGAAGCTTTCATTAGTAAGCCAGAAGTGACATCTTGGTATGTTAATAGCTTTAAACGTTTTAGTTTTAATGGTGTTGATGTCATGAAATGGAACTGGTCATGGTGGGCTTTTTTTGGTAATGTTTTTTACCTTATGTACAGAAAAGCTTACTTACCTGCTGGTATTTTGTTTGCACTTAACATGATTGTAGGTTTCCTCCCTTTTGGTGGTCTAATTTTATGGATTTTAGCCGGTGGGTATTCGCCTTATTATGTCTATAAACTTTACCGACAAAAGCAAATCGAAATCGAAAGAGTTATTCCTCAAGAAGAAGAACAAAAACGTTTTGAAACCATGCAACTTGTGGGTGGAACAAATGAGTGGGCTATTTGGATAGGTGTGATTTTATCTGCTTTTTTCTGGGGAGTTCTTCTTTTTTCTATGGGTATTTTAATTACAGCAGGACTAGCTATTGCAGCAAACTGATATTGACCATGCTTATGTAAAGCAATCCTTTTCTCTTTCTTGGGATTTTTTTATAAACAACAAAATGGCTTCTCTTCTTACCGTGGTGAGTTTACTTGTGTTGTCACTTCTCACTACGCTTCCTAAACTTGGTTTTCTTATTTTTTTGCTCTTGAGTGTGTTGAGCTTTTCTATTCAGATTTATGTTGCTAAAAGTCTTTATGCAAAGTGTGAAGAAGCAAGTTTTTCTGAATTACTTTTAAGCTACTTTAAACTCGCTACTGGTGCGCTTTTAGGACAAGTAGCGATTGAGCTTCTTTTAGGTGGAGTTCTTTTTGTTATGCTTTCTTCCTTAGTGGGTATGGACGTAATTGAAGCTTTACGAGCAGGAACCTTAGCCCATGAACAGATTTATCCTGTGTATATGAAGCTTGGGTTTATTGCGGCTATCTCATTTTTAGTGATTTTACTTTGGGTTTACATGATACCGATGATGTTGGCGTATGCTTATGAGGCTGAAACTGTAATGGAAGCATTTATGGCTGCTTTTGTTTTGTTTAATGCTAAGGTATGGAAGGCATCTTTTAAAGAAAAGTATTATGTCTTAGTCTCAATGTTACAAGTCGTGGCTTTTCTTGTTATTGCTGTAGTTTCTCTTGTTCTTTCTTCGGTTTATCTCTTACCTTTAGCCTTGTTTGGTGTTTATATGTTTCTTGTTTATTTAGCGGTTGTTTCTCGTATGGCGAAGGTGGCAGTGATTTAAATGGTGAAACTAAAGAACCTTGTTTTAATTGCAGTTTTCACTCTTTTTCAAGGTTGTGCTTCGCATTTCTTTCAGCCTGATAAGATTGTTTACCGAACCCCTGAATTTTACAGTTTGAAGTATGATGATATTGATTTCACTTCTAAAGATGGAACGCATTTAAATGCTTGGTACATTCATGCTAACATAGAAACACCTAAGGGTTTGATTTTTGTGGCACATGGTAATGCTCAAAACCTTTCAGCACACTTTGTTTCATGGGTTTGGCTTTTAAGTGAAGGCTATGATATTTTTATGTTTGACTACCGTGGGTATGGAAAGTCTGAGGGCTCAACTAGTATAAAAGGAAGTGTTGAAGATACGGTTTCAGCGCTAGATTATGTAGATGAACATTACAAGACTCCGTACTTTGTTTGTGGTCAGTCTTTGGGCGGAACAATGTTACTTAATGCCTTAGATGGACGGGATAATTCAAGTATTAAAGCGGCTATTATTGACTCAACCTTTATAGGCTTTGCAGATATTGCGAGTGATAAGATGTCACACATTTGGCTAGCATGGCCTTTTCAGTGGGTTCCTTACCTAAGTCTTACTAGCGATTATGATGCTAAAGACAAGTTAGATATCAATCTTCCTATTTTGTTTTTGCACGGTTCAAAAGACCAAGTGATTTCACCTAATGCTTCATGGCAACTGTATGACTTTTCAAAGAGCCCAAGAGAGTTTTGGTTAGTCAAAGATAGTGCGCATATTCAGGCATTAGACAAAAAAGAAGTTCAAGAAGATTTTATGCAGTTTTTACGTATGGGTAGAAATTATTATAAGCCAAATTACTCAAGTATGAGAATCTATGATTAAAATACATATTGTTTACACTTATTATGTATAATGTGTACTCATAGGGTTCAAATAATAGGAAAAATATATGCTAAGACTACTTAAAATTAGAAAATCACAAAAAATTGAACATACTCAAGAAATAGCTGATGCTGTCGAAGAAGTTCAAGAAGCCATAGCACCTAATGTTGAACCTGATCTTCCCCAAATTAAACTTTTTATCTCTGTAGATCAATTAACAATTTTAAAAGAGAAAGACGAAGAGAGAGAAAATCATGCTCAGATGTATCTTAATAGCGTTGAGTATAAAAAACTAAAGTCACCAGAATTAAGTGGTTTTGAGGAGAAGTTCACAAAAAGCTTTTCAAAACTAGGTAATGAAAATAAGCAGTGTCCTCATTGTAGACGAGAATACACCAGCGTGCCAGCTCAAATTAAAAAATGTTTAGGCTGTGGTAAGGGCTTCTACAAGGTTAAACGTCCTCAAGATGGCTTAGAAGTTTTAGTGAAAGAAGAAGACCGTAAGTTTATGAAACTTCAGTGGGAAAACATTAAAAAAGCAGAACTTATTGAAGGAATGAACTTAGAAAGTTTAGAAAGAGCCCGTCTTAAGTTAGAACAGAAGTATGGAACTCGACATACGCTCTATGATGCTCACTTTTTGTTAGTAAAACGCCATATATCAATGGCATTAAAGTCAGGGCGTTTTCGCTTGTATGCTTCACTAATGTACTACATGACAGAGCAGGACCGTTTCTCTCAAAAGTTTGCTAAAGCCTTAGGGTATTACTTCTATCTTTACTACCTACATCATAATGGTGCTTCAAATTCGGTTGTTTTTGGAGACAGAGTAATGGTAAACGTACGTATCTCTAAACGTATTTTTTCTCTTTTACAGATGGCTAAACTTCAGACTATTGACTGTGAGCAGTATTTTAAAGATTCAATTGAGTCTTTAACAGTATTTGAACTTGAAAATATGCCTCATAGCATTGAAGACACCTATGCTCACTTAGTAAAGTCATGTGAAGAAGCAGAAGGGCGTAAGATTGTGAAGGTTGTGGTAAAACCAAAAGAAAAAGTACGTTCATTTAGGCTTCAACGCTAGTTAGTGAAAGTGTAAATGTGTGGATGGGGGAATGAGGTGATGGGGAAGAGCATGGGAATAAAATATTTCTTAGCTCTTGCTCTTCCCCATTAGGCGAAGCCGACCCATTCCCTCTTCAGAGAACGAAGTGAACGAACCCATCCCCCCTTTAGTAAACGAACCTATCCCCGAGGCGGCTGAGCCTCTCCATTTAAGATTTAGCTATAATTCCTTAAAAATTCAGGAATTCCTTTTTGAGCAAACTTCTAAACTCTCTTAAAAACTTTAATGAGCTGGTAATGTTCCAGCACTCTATCTTTTCTCTCCCTTTTATTTTTATTGCTATGATTGTTTCAGCCGATGGTTGGTTCGGTTGGTACTTACTGTTTATGGGCGCTTTAGCAGCCGTTACAGCACGAAACTTTGCTATGGGCTTAAATCGCTATGCAGACAGAGATGTAGACGCTAAAAACCCTCGTACTGCAAGCAGACCAAGTGTAGATGGACGTATCTCTGCCAATGCAATTTTAGGCTTTACAATTGCCAATGCACTTGGTTTTATTGCTGTGGCTTATTTTATTAATGACTTGGCTTTTTACCTTTCAGTGCCGATTTTATTTGTTTTAGGTTCTTACTCTTATTTCAAACGTTTTTCTTCATTGGCTCACATCATTTTAGGACTTTCACTTGGTCTTGCACCTATTGCAGGTTCGGTCGCGGTTGAAGCAACAATTCCTTTGTGGACAGTTTTTTTAAGTGTGGGTGTTTTATTTTGGGTGGCAGGTTTTGACCTTTTGTACTCGCTTCAAGATATTGACTTTGACAAGGGGGCAGGGCTTCATTCTATCCCTTCCAAGTTTGGAGCAAAAAATACGTTTAGAATTGCTCAATTTTTTCATCTGCTTACCATCATTTTTTGGTATCTGTTTGTACAAGAGGCTGGCTTAGGACTTTTTGCTTATATCGCGGTGATTTTCTCAGCCTTGATGTTAAGTTATGAACACTACCTTGTCAACAAAGATTTCACCAAGATAGACAGAGCCTTTTTTACAATTAATGGGTATTTGGGTATTATATTTATAATCTTAATTATTATCGAGAAGGCTGTTTAGTGTCCAATACACCACGTTTAGTAAAAGCTCCCATTTCCATTGAATATTCACTTGCAGATGAAGAGCTTCATGAACGTGAGTACCATACTCTTTCTGAAGCGGATGATGATGCAATTGGTCAGTGGCTTAAACTTGCTAAAGCAAAGGGTGATACTAGTGAGAGTGACCCTGTGGCACTTAAGCTTTTAGTTGACTTACATAGAAAAGTAGATGCATTAGAACGTCTTATTAAAGATGAGAAACCTATTCGTATTGGGTTAAATAATTCTGTGAAAATTGAAAGTATTGGGTATGGTTTCTTTAAACTTGAAAACGAAGAACTTGACGTTGACATGAAGTACTATGGTCGTATTACAATGCCAACGTATCCTGAGCGTGAAATTGGGGTTTTTTTCAAAGCAGAAAATACGAGTCTTGCTAAGATAGTAAAGATTCATGACAGAGATGAAAAAGAGTGGGCGTCTTATATTACAGCGCGTGAACGAGTAATGATTCGTGAGTCAAAGGGGCTTGAATGAACACAGAACTGATTTTAATTGCCTTGGCTGTGATTCTTTTTACCGCAATCTTCTACTCTTACATGAGAGATGCAGAAAACTCTCGTCAAATCCGTTTCTTAGCTAATACAATGGACAATTTTAACAAACAGATGTTTTCCCTTGAACGAAAAATCGAGAAGATAGAAATCGTCTTAGTCTCTCGTGCAAAAACACCGAACTCAGATGACATCGAAAATAAGATGGAACAAGAACTCGCGTCTATGGCAGAACCTATTGCTTTTTCACTTAACGAAATCCAATCTTCATTTTCACACTTTAAAGTTCAAATGGAAAGTCGCCTTGAACATGTTGAAACGGGTATGAAGTCAGTTTCAATGCCAAAGAGTCTAACCGGTATGGATGACCAAAAAATTATCTCTTTGTACAAGCAAGGCATGGACGAAGAGTCTATCGCTAGAGAACTTGCTCTTTCAAAAGCAGAAGTAGAGTTCGCCCTTAAAATATCTAAGATGCAATAGCTTTTTAAATGCCAAAATATTGTTACGCCAGTTCTAATATAAAGTGTGATTTGCCAATCGATTAGTCCAATGGAAAACTACTACCGTAGTTTTAAGAATAATGTCTTTTAATTTCTGGTAAGAAATTTTGATTTGTTGATTTTCATTAAAATATTACGCAAGCAAAGAACTGATTTTGTAGACAATCCAATATTTTTTTAGAAAAATAAACCTAATCAATGAAATTTAATGATAGTCTAAGTTATAAATGATATAATTTCGGTCTCTTAAATGAGATGTGCGTTCGTAGCTCAGCTGGATAGAGCACCGGTTTGCGGTACCGGCGGTCAGGGATTCGAATTCCTTCGAGCGCACCATGTAACAACTTCAAGATTTAATTCCCACACACTTTAACTCTTAACAATTTTTTAATAAGTACTACGACAAATATGTAATTTGTATTTACCGACCTTGATTTAGCTAATGTAAGCTATTTCACAAAGCATTTGAGCCTAGCGTGGCTGTTTGCCTCTTAAAATGATTTTAAAAAATATGCTCATAAATAGCACTAACTAGTCAGTGCTGTTTGACTCTCTTTTGACCCACTCTTAAAACTACACTTGATATTAGAATTGGCGTTATATTAGTTCGCCAATTCTAATATCAAGTGAGGAACTGTATTTTTTTGATTATAGGTTCAAATCCTGCCAAGTGCACTAGTAATAAAACCTCAAGAAATAATTTCCACACTTATTCTTAGACATTTTTTTAATAAGCACTACGCCAAGTATGTAATTTTTTTTACAAAGTACTTGAGCCTAGCGTGGTTGTTCGCCTCTCTTTTGACCCTAATTATTTGTCACCAAAAATTGCACTCGATATTAGGATTGGTAAACTATATAAGTTGTAAGCCGTAAATAGCCGTAATTCCTAGAGTATAAGCTGCAAGTAGATAAACATTTCTTGGATTACCTGAAAGTTTTGGTGTTTTGATTTCTGATACATTCAGTATTGCAAGACCAACACCACTAACATATAAGATAATGGTAAATATTTCATGATTCACAACCGAATGTAGTAGAAATACTGACACTAAAATCAAACTATTATTATCCAGTGCGAGTCCTGTGTATTTTGTTCCACCGGCTAAACCATAAGTACTAAAATAGCTAAGTCTTATTGCAGCAGCTGCCATCATTATAAAAGCTCCTATTAAAAACACAGGCTCAAACTTTCCGAAAGACAAAAGTAAAATGGCAGGAGTAACCCCATAACTTACTATATCAATCACTACATCGAGTTGTCCACCAAACTTT
>Ga0256826_1001910_pt1 | contig 12911 bp, 11 predicted proteins | sample CV79metaG_FD_185975 | JGI IMG/M metagenome (GOLD analysis project Ga0256826, IMG submission 185975) | Hydrothermal vent microbial communities from East Pacific Rise, Pacific Ocean - CV79 | ecosystem: Environmental > Aquatic > Marine > Hydrothermal vents | place: Pacific Ocean: East Pacific Rise...
AATAATTTAGCTGTCTTGAAATTACTACGCCATGTAGTATGGCGTTGATAGCCTAAAGTTAGATTATCTAATAGATAGTATACTTTATTATGTCTTTATTTATCTAGGCATCCAGCATTTTTTAAGAAAAAGTTCGTAAATAACAGTAGAATTACAAAATACAACTTGCCACTTATAATAATATTTTTGTCAAAGATGGCTATTTTTGGACTTTTATTTTTTTTAAAGTTCGCAAATATAATTCACTTTTTTTCAAAAGTTTAGATTTTCATTCTTTTAGTTTTCTTTAAGCTTAGAGAGTGACTAAATAGGCACTTTCAAACTAAAGTGAAACTAAAAGTTCGCAATACTAGGTACTACTAAGTTAGATAAATAGTTATTTACTAACTTTTTTAAGCTTACTGCCTGAGCAAAGCCCTAGAATAGGCTTAAAAAAGTTCGCAATGAATTTTCAACACTTAAACACTCATACATTGCTCATCAAAAGCATCTGCACGGTTGCCTACATCAAAAGATTTTGGTACACAGTTTTCACATAAATGGTAAAACCTTAAAGAGTCATATTTTTTGTTGATAAGCTTTTTTAACTCTATCTCATGGAGTAGTTGCTCTCGTTTTCTTTCACTTAATTCTATCTCAAAAACAGAGTAATTTACCCTTATTCCATAAGCACCCAAAATATCTGAAATCTTTGTTCTTCTCTTGTCGTTTGAGATGTCATAGGTTACTACATACTTCATTAGTACTTTCCTATAAAGGCTTTGTACTTAGAGAGTTCGCCATTAATCACTTTTGCTAAGTTAAAAGATTGTGTCTGTATGATGTTTTCTATCTTTTTAGACTCTTTTTTCCACATGGTATAAGAGCCTAACTTCTCTTTAATATTTTTAGCAATGAGTTGTCTACTAGGCTTAGTAAGCATACCATCGTTACCGAGTTTTATGGGTTCATCTTTGTTGAGCATACTTATGATTGTTCTATCAACTATAAATGTTCTAAATTCCTCTATCATATCAAAAGTGAGTGTTGGTTTTTTATCATCAAGTGCATGTAAAAAAGAGATGTTGAGACTTAGTCCTGCATGAACTAGAGAGTGCTGTACTTTTCCATACAAAAAGGCATAACCATAGTTTAAAGAACTATTGACAATATCTTTTGCTCCATAAGTTATACGCTTTTCAAAGGGCACCTCTAAGATTAGTTTTATAGCATTCCAGTACGAAGCAGATATACTTCCCTCAAATCCCATAAGCTCGTTAATAGTAGAGACCCGTTTCATTTTCGCTATGTTTATCTCTATGGAGTCTATATGCTTCTCTAATAGTTTATGATACTTGTTAAGATACTTAATGTAGTTAAGTTGGTTTTTTGCTTTACCTCTTATAAATGCTTTTGCAAGATCTAGGTGGAGAGGAGTGTTTAGCAGTTTAGCTTGTTTGTTAATGTTTTGAGTCATACTTGCCTTGTATGTGATGAGAGAGGCATAACTTGTCGCATCTTGGTTTATAAAGTCTATGGTTATAGCGTTATCTGCACACCTCTTTATAACATTGGTACTGAGGGAAAAGCCTTTTCCTTCAAAGACTATGCGAGTCACTTTGTTAACAGGAAAAGTTTTTTGGACTTTCCCATACTTTTTAAGAACAAATTTATTTTTTGAAACACCTAGCATCAAACCTGGTGTTGCTATATGGAGGGTTGCATCATTGGCAAACTTTTTTGCATACTTGTTTTTCTTTTTAGCTATCTTTGAAGATGTATCTTTGTAGGACTTATTTGCTAAGTACTTCTCATAGCCTTTGGCGATGATGAGTTCTGTTTTATCTTTTATGATTTCACTATCAAAGAGTATGTGAATGTTGACTTGATCTAAAAGTATTTTAAACTCTTTTTTTGTAGTGATATCTTTTGACTTTTTTGACAAGTAGACCTTATGTGCTAGTGAGTCTATAAGGGAATTTTGTAGAGATATAAACTGTGGAGAGTTTTTGGTGAGTATCTTTAAGTAGTAGTTTTTGAGTCCAAAAAGATAAGAATTTATCTCATGTATGTACTTTAAAAACCCTGACTTGTTCTTAGAAAAGCTACTGAGTTTATCTATACTTTTTTGAACTCGTTTTTCTTCAATACTTCTGTTTCTTCCTTGAAAGTTTATACCTAAAAAAGTAAAACCATCTTTAATGTGTATAATTTTTGTTTTATCAAAGTTGAGTTTTAAGTGAAGTGATTTAAGAAACTTTTTGAGTAGTTTTAGTTGCTTATAGGCTTCATTCTTACCCTTAAAAAGCATCACAAAGTCATCAGCATATCGTACAAACTTTATCTCATTTTTTTCTAAGTACTTGTCCATACTGTTAAGATATATATTTGAAAGTAGCGGGGAGAGGATGTCTCCCTGATAGACTCCATGAAGATGCTCATCATAGTTTTGCTCTTTAAAACCACCGACTTGTAAAAATAGAGAGATGAGTCTTATGATGTTTTTATCTTTTATCTCTTTATCCAGCATCTTTAGTAAAATATCGTGTTCAATTGTCTCAAAGAAGTTTTCTATATCTGTCTTAACAATGATAAAATTTTTTTTGTTAATAAATTCTGTAGTCCTATTTATAGCTTTTAGGGTTGACTTTGTGGGTCTATAAGCATAGGAAGTATCTGAAAATACTTTATCAAAGTATGGATTCATATTTTGATAAAGTACTCTTTGGACTATTTTGTCTTTTATAGCACTAAGTCCAATTGGTCTTTTTGTTTGAGAATTTGGTTTATCTATCTCTATCTTTTTAAGTGGTTCCGGGGAGTAGAGTCCTTTTAAGACTCTATCTATAATACTTAGTAGATTTTTTGATAAATCTTTTTCAAAAGTTTTAAAGTCTACATCATCAAGCCCACTAGAGTTTTTACTTATTTCTAAGTAAGCCTCTTGTAGGTTCTCTTTTGTAATAATGTAGCCTAGTGGTTTTGTGAACATTATTTACCTAAGTACTCATAAATTTTTATAGGCCATTTTGTTTTTGCCTTTTTCATATTTTTTGGTGTGTTCTCAGGCATATCACCTATTTTTTTATTTAGCATACTTACAAGTTCACTTTTTTCTTCATCTTCAAGAGTATAAGAGACTAGAAGTTCATATATCTCTTTGTTATCGCTTATCAAATTTAAAGATAGTTCAATTTTTTTAACATTTGTATCGGCTGAACTAAGTGCATCTTGGAGTGCTTTTTCTTTTGCTAAAGCATCTTTTTCTTTTGTTTCTTTCTCTTCTTGTTCATGAAGGAATTCTTGTTTCATTCTTATTTCTGTTACAAATTTTTCTACACTTTTTTCTTCAAATTGTCCGTAGCCAACATTTGTTTTTGCTCCAAGACCATGAAACTGTAGAAGTTGAAAAAAGAGTGTAAGTTTTTCATCTGCCGTAACTTTAATACCTTCTATCTCACTATCATGTAAGTCAAAACTAAACTCAAAGCTTGTTCCACCTGCTATTTTTATGATTTTTAGGGGTACTGGGTTTTTAAGCGCCTCTTTATGTGGAGTAATATAATCTGCTTGTAAAATACTCCCTGAAGTTTTGAGTATACGTGCTTCATAGAACTTGTCTCGTGTATAAATACTCATAGCCTCACCAGCTTGTTTTCCTTCAAAAATTTCTTCAGCTAGAGTATCTACATCTATCTCTTTACCAAGTAGTTCTTGAATAAATTCTATCTTTTGTTCTTTATAAAACTCTTTGTCACTATATCCAAAGAGAGAACGAAGAACTCCTTTTATAGAACTTCCTGCTATAGTAGGAACTCCCATAGTGAAGTCAAAGTAAAAGCCCATTTTTGAGTCTTCTTCACTACTTATACCGTGTGTATATCCACTCCCTATAATAAGACCAGGGTATGTGGTACTGAGAGAAAAAGAGTGAGTCTTGTTGAGGGATTCATCTTTGACATTGATTTCTAAAAGCTTTTGAAAACTCTTTTTAATGTGAGTATCATCATTACCTTTTCTATAGAGTTCTTTGTAGTAAAGCCATCCCATATTTGCTTTTGACATTGTCTGCTCCTTATACAAGTTTAAAAGTACGAACAGAGAGCTTGAGTGCAACTGCTGCATCATCAACTTTTACTCTTGTCTGTTTGTCTACACTGTTATTATTTATAATTTTACTTCCTATTATAAACTCTATTGCCTCGACAACTTTTTTTCTATCTTCCTCTGAGTTGCTCTGCTCGTTTGCATAAAAGAGAACTGTTGCAAGTAGTCCTGCTTGACGAACACTGGCTCCAAAAGATGCGATGTAACCATTAAACTGCTTAGGAACTTCTCCATTATTTGCAATACCAAATTTTTGTATTGCCTCTAAGGCCTTTGGTATAAAATTCTCTATCTGTTTACTCATTACCAAGCTCCTTAAATGTTGTAACACCATAACCAATCGAAGCATTAGCCCCAATATGAATAGTGTTTGAGTCACAAAGATACTCGCTAAAACGATTAAAAGCATTTGTAAGCTTCTTCTCATCAGCTAAATTAAGATAAGTTGGTTCAGAAACAATAGTGAAGAGTTTACTTTTTCTTGGCAATACCTCTTCGTACCATAGGTTTTTAGACTCACCGTTTTCTAAAGCATTTCTAGCTATTACAGGAAGGTCTTTGAGCATAGTATTAAAAGTTTCATTTGGTACTATTGCTGCAGGTACACCGATAAGCGACTCTAATGTTTCAAAGTCAAATTCACTTGACTCTTCTGCATCTTCATCTTCAATAACAGCATTTTTTGTAGCTACTACCACGGTACTTCCTTTATAGTTAGCTATTTTTGTTAGTGCCTCTTTTTGTGTTAGCGAAAGTGAAAAAGTTTCTATACTCTCAAGAAATTGCTCTATTGCTTTTGGAGAAGTACAGTTGTAGTAAGGGTTGATGTCAGAGCGAAAAGGAACACTTAAGAGATGTGCTTCTGTAAAACGAACTTTTCCAGAGTTGTTCTCATCACCAAATATATGAGCTATAAAGTTTGTACTCTCTTCGTTGTTATGTCTATATGTTACATACTCTTTAAGTGCACCCTTAAGTGATGAAGAGTGAATAGTTGGGTAGTTAGTTATAACATCTCTTTGAATTTGCTTGTCAATTAAATCGAAGTTTGTATCTCCACTTCCTACATGCATTGGTGTTTTGTTTTCAATAAGGTATAGTTTATGTTTGTACATTTTAAAGTCCTTTAAGTGGTGTAAATATATTTATGCCTACTTTTTGTAGGTGTGCTTGAGTGAGTGCTTCTGTAAGCTTTTGAAGTTCATTTGTATAGATTACTGAACCTCTTTCTAAGAGATAGTATCGCTTTGATTTTTGACCATTTTGATTTTTAAGTTGTCTATAGCTTTCACGTTTACCTAAAACAAAGAGAGCATTAGCATACACCTTTTCATCGACAAGCGTTTCAGAGTGAAGTATAACTCTATCTGTAGTCTTAGGTTCAAAAAGATCATCAGCTATAGAGTTGAAACTCTCTTTAGTTGGAGTTAGTGTCAGTTGAAATAAAGATTGATCTGCTCCAAGAGTTACATAGGCATCCCTCCAAGCTATCTCTTCACTGAGTTCCATAAAAAAAGTAAAAGATGCTTTGTCTTTTAAGAGAAAACTACTCTTTTGAAAAAAGCCATCTTCATCACTCTGTGTATCTTGAGACTTTTTAATACCTACAGTTTGAACAGACTCAAAAATATCTGAAAAACTAAGTGAGCTTCTATCTTTGGCAATAAAATACTCATCTTTATACTCTTTTGCATCAAATCCATCTAAGATAAATGTTTCTTGTACTTTACCATTAATCATCATTTTAGAGTTTAGTGACTTTGTATTGTATTCATTATCTTTACTATCTACTACATAGTCTAAACTATCTTTAGTAATAAAAAGAGGAGATATAGATTCTAAAATACCAAGATCACTCTCTTTTTCATAGGAAAAAGAATCTCCTCCCATCATTCGTATAGCTTCTGTGTAATTACTATCGTTTCCTCTTCTTCCACCTCGACTGTCTACCCATTCACCTTTTAAGTGCATCGTTAAGTTATGGTTTTGGATAAGAAAAGTTTTTCTTATCATTCCTAGAACTGCACTTTGCTGTGGAAAGTATGTAGAAGTAGCACTATATCTTACTCCTTCATCCCTTGTGTCATCTCTTCCAAAAGTATGTTCACCACCAAAGAAAAAAGGCTCTTGTGGTTTGAGTGTTACTCTATATTTGAAACTCATCTATCTCCCCTTATAAGTTTTATAGTTGAAAGCATAGAGAAAAGTTTCTCTTGTTGACTCTCTTGTAAACCTAGTTTTTCCATGAGATTTACTAAAAGAGTAAGTCCCACTTTAAATTTACTTATATGTATATCTTCATTAAATATATTTTTAAAACTACTTTGTAGTTGTTTATAATTTATATGTTTAAACAGCATCTGATGCTTATGTAACTTATGATGAATAGCATGAGGCAGTGAGACTTCTTCATTTAAAACATTTTTAATTAAAGAAGTAAAAGAGCCATAAACTTCTTCATCCTTCGCTAAACAAAAATCAAATGATTGTCCACTATGTTTTTGTGCACTGATAGCGACTGCATTTTTATTTTTATAATTCTTTGCTACTTCAAAAAGTGCTTTTCTCGACTTCTCCAAAGCTTCATAAAGTGGGTATTTATAGTATGTGATACTAATTCCAAAACTAAGAGTACTCTTATCTGTACCAAGAGCATCTTTATAGTCTTTTGAAAGTTTCTCTACTAAGTCAAAAATAGTCTCTTTTTGAGCATTCATCACAGGGGCAAAGAAGAGAAGATCATCACCACCTACAAAGAGAGGAAGTGCTCCATATCCCTTAATTCTTTGGACTGCTTTTTTGTCAAATTCGAAAAGATTTTTAGAAACTGTAGCACTATCTGTTTCTGAACGAATATATGCCCCAAGGTTATCTCCATCTGCATGAACTATTGCTATATACTTTTGAGCATTTTGAGCTTGAAAATTTTCATCACTTTCTTGTGCTGCAATAGCTTCTATTGAGTTAAATGATGGTTTACCTCCAAAGGACTCTTTGGCTAACTGAGAGTTTAAAAGAGTATTACGATTTAAAAAGAGTCTTATATAATCTTCCTCTGCCTCTAGTTTAGGAGTATGAAGTTCAATAGAATCTAAAATAGAAGATATATCTAATATAGGATTACTAAACTCTTCTTCACTCTCATAAAGGTAAGTTTGTAAATAACTTTCAAAAAATTGAGTAACTTTTTCTTCATCGCGTTTAATAGTTGTGGCTACCATCTTTGCAAACTCTTGTTTATGTTTTGTCAAAATCATAGATATTTGTTTTATATCGAGAGTTTCACTTGTTAAAATAAATCTATCATGGAAAAAACCGATACCATCGTCTTGTGTCTCAAAGATAGTTGTGTCATTCACAAAAGGCACTAAAAAAAGAGCATCTGTTGTCGTTTTTATCTCTAAAATAATTTTTTTCATAAAAGAGGAAAAAAGATAACTAGCCATCCAAATTTCTGATGTCTTTCTACCAAGAATAAGTGTATCAGTAATGGGTCCTACTGTTAGTGCAATATGTTTCATTTGTTGTTTGCCTTTATATCATTAAATATTTTCACTAGAGTGTTATACTCCCCATTTTTGTCATTATGATATTTTGATTCTATATAGTTCGCCAAGTTGATTTTAAATGTATACTCAAAAAAATCATTAAAATTAAATTCTTGAGGTGTTGTAAGTTGTAAATTACCACTTTTATTAAACTTAATTTTAAATGTTTTGTTTAGTAGCTTTTCCACACTTTTATCTGCCCAAAAATAAACCATTTTATCTATAACTTTAAAAGTAATAGGTGATTTAAAACGATCTATTTCACTATTTTCTTTAGAAATTGTAGCTCTATAGGACATCCAAGACTGTTCGCTAGAGAGGCCAAAAAGATCTCTTACTAAGTTATACTCTTTAGTATTGACATGTTCATTAGATATATATTGTTGTTTAATTGCTTTCTTATCCCACTGCATACCCTTATACTTAGCATAAGAAAAAATAGCTGCTTTGGCATATATACCATTAAAATTTGCAGTATTAATACCTGCTCTTAAAAAAGAATAAAACATTTTGAGATCTCTTTTCCAATTTGTTGTAGAAAAACTATAAACTTTATGAGGAACTAGAGAAGTATCAAACTTTTTACCTTCTATAGAAAAACATCCATATCCTTTACTTTGACGTGTGCCAAAATTTGTTTCTGCTAAAAATACTTCAAAAAAAGTCTTTATCGATTGGAGTAAATTTTTATCAAAACTATTAAATACTATTTTTACTGAATCAGCTGTAACAAACTTCTTTTTAGTTTCATCACCCATATTTCCAAAAAACAAAGGGTCCTTTATCTCCCTACCATTTCTAGGATTTATCTGCTCTATAGTCTCTACTTTTGTAGATTTTGCTGAGATCTGTACTTTATAATCTAAAGATTTAGATCCATTAGCATTTTTCTTATATTTTATATTATTTACTCTATCAAGTAAAAATCTATCAAACTTGGGTTTTAACTCTGTAGCTCTTATTGTTGCACTATTCTGTTCACTCTGAAAGTGAATAATAGGGGTGTGTTGTTTAAGTGTAAACTCAACTTTAAAATTACTCATAACGCTCCTTTTATATTATTTATGCTAGTAGAACTACATCTTTAGATGCTCTTGTAATGGCCACATAGAGAAGTCTATATGCGATGTCCTTATCGTTTCTATTTATAAGTGATAGGATGGAATGTATGCTTCATTGTATGTACTTCCTTGTGATTTATGGATAGTGTTGGCAAATGTATACTTAAAATCTACGTACTTCTCTTTGATATGTGGGTCAAACTTTACATTTTTATAGCCATAAACATATTATTATTTGTATTTTTGTGATCATTTATTTGCCTTTTTTCAAAATATACTTCAGTATTCCAAAGGAGATTAAAAGTGTCATGAAAACAATTCCTAAAGACCAAAAGCCTCTGTCACTTTTGTCAATAAACGGTATTAAATTACCAAGCCCCTCAAGACTATTCATTCCTAAAAAACCTGTAACAATTGATGCAGGCATTAACACCCCACCTACAAGAGTAAGTGTATTAATGGCTCTAGATGTGTTTTTATCACTATTTAACTCAACAAATTTATGTAATTCTTCTATCTCACTATCTAAATCTTTTATATCTCTCTCAATATTTAGGATACTTATGGCTTTTTCATATATCTCTAAACCTTGATCTTTTGCAGTAATTTCTCTAAAGTAAAAACTATTTACAAACTGAATATAGCGTTTATAAAGATCACTGACTTTTTCGGCAGTTTCTGCATTGTTAATGTCATCTGCTATATCACTCACTTCACTGGAAAATTTTAAAATAGTTGCTCTAAGCATTAAAAGTAGGCTAAACATCTGAAAATACATTGTTTGCATATGGACTTCAATAGTATTTTCTATAAACTCACTATCTTCTGCGTTTGCAACAAAGGAGTATTTACTAACACCATAAAGAGTTCCATACCCTTGCCATCGTGTGTATGTTGCTTTCTTAATTAATACCTCTTGCATCTCACTATTTTGGACTGTTTTCCCATTGCCGTCTATATAAACATACTCATACCATCTATCATTTTTTATAAAGTCACTTTTCAGATCATTTGAAAAATTAGAGTTTTTATAAAAACTAATTACAAACATTCTATCATCAATTGCTGGCTCAATTTTTTCTTTTAGCTTTTCAATTGGAAAAAAATGAGTAATAATTTGAGAAAGTTCTGCTGCTATCGGTCTCTTTTCATATTGAAATTTTTCTGTAACTATTAGCTTTTCATCTTTTATAATTTTAATATAGTTGGGAACAAGAGTACACTCATCTTTTTCGTCTAAATATTCAGGATAAATTCTTCGTCCATAATCATTAATCTCGAGTATGTCTTGCATATCTGAATAATTTGTATTTTCCATGTGAAAGGAAAGTATTCCAACTCCTGTTGCAAAAATACGTAAATTTACACTTTTTAAGTTTAGTTTATACTCTTTGGATTTACAGATAATAAACTTACTATCTTTATACTCTTCTTTTGTATAAAAGGCAGAGTTTGAATCTTCCTTATCTGTAAACATACTTTTTTGAAAAAAATTATGAAAATAAGCCCTTTCATTGTAGTTGTCTTTGTATGGTTGAAAGTTCCAACCTTCTGTAATAGCATCTTTACTCTTATCATCCTTAATGATAAATGGAAACATAAAAGTGTGATGACTGATTATTATTTTTTTTGCTATCATATTTTAAACTCTTTTAGTAATGATGTAATTTTGTCTTTGTTTAACAGTGAATCTTTTATCCCAATGAATCCAAAATCTCCACCACCATAATAGTAATCTGATTCTCTTAAGTTATAACTATTAAGAAATTTTCTAATTTTAGATGTATTGTATCCATAAAAGGAAACTGTAAAGTCATTGTATATGATGTATTTATTAAACTTATCATATATTTTATCACTTATAGCACTAAATTTTGAAGTGTGTGAGTAGATAATATTTGAGTTATTACTTGAGTAGATAGACTTGCTAGCTAAAGCTTCATCTTCTTTTGTCACACCTTGTATTTTCCTATCTTCATCTCTTATAGATTTAATTTCATCATTTGTAGCACAAATAGACTTCATACCATTTATATATGCACTATCATTTTTTGCTACTAATAGCTGATGTCTATCTAGCTCTATATTAAGTAGATTAGCTACTTGTTCAAGTGCTGAAAGTTTGTGCGAGTTTTTGTTATGATGGTCTATAGATATATAATTTTTTGGAGGTTTAGTATCTTCTACTAACTCAACTCCATATACACTTTCTTCTTCTCCAGTCAGTATATCTGAATAATCGCTTAGTTTAGCTCCCCAAGATAACTTTTTATCGAGATAGGATATATTGTGTAAGTCTAATAGTTTTTTTATGGTCACCATTTCAAGATCATAACCACCTAATAAAAAAATCATATCTTAAATACCTTTTATATATCAAATAACTCTTTGATCTCTTTTTGAAATTTAGTTTTATTATTATGTACATTCCCATAAAAGTAGATATTACTGAGTCGACCTCGCTTGTATGATAAGCCTTTGGTTTGATGGTTGTCTATAGAATCATCATAATGAGGAGGCTTTTTTGTAACAATAGCCATTTTCCCATCTTCATCTATCGTATTTGCTAATGCCATATACTTATAAACCAGCTCATCTACTTTAATAAAGTTTTTAAATTTACACTCTATCATATGCAAATGATTATTTTTCATTATCAATATGTCAAACTCATTCCTAATATAAGAATTTTTGTACTGTTTAAAAACTTCCATACCTATCTCTATATCATCATAATCCATATCTTTAACAATTAAGTATACATAACATTCAAAAAGAGTTCCTGTGAGAAGTGCATTGTTAATAGAAAGTGTAGAAAACTTTGTATCTATTTCTAAAAATATTTTTTGTATATCTTCATGTTTTCCTCTTAAGTCTGCAATAGTAGGATATATTTCTGGGTTTAGTTTAATGAAGTCATTATATTTATCACTCATTTTTTCAAATATTTTTTTAATATTTTTTTTATTATTGAGTGCAAACTCTTTTAAAGTTGATGTTTCAGTTTTATAACCCTTGAGTAAAAAATGGTTCGCAATATTTAAATTATAATCCATATTCTTAGTAATAAGACCATCTTTATTTAAAATATTATATTGATTATCATACATATCGTAAGCTAAAAAATTTACCCCGTGTTTAAATAGTTTATGGTTTAAAATAGTTGTTAGAGTAGAATACCCATCAGTTGTATTGATATAGATATCTTTAGGATTAGGTGATAATGCCAATATATATTTTGCACATCTATCAAGTGCATCTTTTGAGTCCTCATCTAGTTTATAGTTTAACTCTAAAAATGAGTAATTATTTTTCTTTATAAATTTTTTAATTCCCTTAGATATGTTTTTTGCATTTTGCATGTCTTTCTTAGAATCATCATTTATTAAAACATGTGTACTTATCTTATTTTTAAAGTTATAAAAAATAGGAAGTATTGAAGAGTGGAAATCTCCAAGTATTGAAACTAGTATCATTTTGTATTACCTAAATCTTAATTTTAATACATTATACTTTATTATTATTAAATATATGAATACAAACACTTGCCATAACTCTAGAAAATCTATTAAACTACTGAAAAACTTGTATAAGTAAATAACTCCATTATCTTTTATCCACATAGCTATACTAATTTTATCAAACGGTACCCCATTCAGATGTAATGAACAATGTAACTATAATCATGCTTAAAATTAGATATTTCTTTTTTACCATTCAATACGGGTATAGCAATAGTAAAAAAGATTTTTAAAAAGGACGAAAAATAGTATGTTAATACAGTAGCAAAAGCTACTGTAAAAGATTATTAGCATCTGAACGAAATACAAAGACTAAGCTTATAAGTCCATATCTCTTGAATTGTCATATTATTTTTACTTTTCTCCATTAGATTTGAGATTGATAATTTTCGTGGCTAATGTAGTAGAAATATTAGATTAGGCTAACTCTTCAATAACAACATGAGAATCATCAGCACTATTAAAATATGCATGTGATTGATAATACCTCTGCATCTCATAATAGTTTTAATTTTACCAGAAGAGTATTCTTCTAGTCCATCTTGATGATACCATTGGTTTGCCATCTCCATTGCTATAGCTTTTGCTTCTACTACAGATTAAAATAATTGACTTAATTAAAAAAACGGGGGTTTAAAAATCTCTGTAAACTTTGGTATATTGGTGAAAAACCAAGATGTTTCTATAATGGATTA
>Ga0256826_1001911_pt1 | contig 12906 bp, 15 predicted proteins | sample CV79metaG_FD_185975 | JGI IMG/M metagenome (GOLD analysis project Ga0256826, IMG submission 185975) | Hydrothermal vent microbial communities from East Pacific Rise, Pacific Ocean - CV79 | ecosystem: Environmental > Aquatic > Marine > Hydrothermal vents | place: Pacific Ocean: East Pacific Rise...
CTTTTATACGGGGCATGATTAATACGTTTTGCAAGGGTTAGCTCATATTTAAGTACTTCAGTAGATGTGTCATATCTGTCATATTCCCGGTTACTGAGCGGTCAGAAGTTTTGGTATATGTTAATGCTTCTAAGCTTTTTAGCATTTTTGTAATTTGAGCTATCGTAAAGTCATCACGTCGCATTAACTCTATCAGCATATCGCACACTACATCAAAAAGGGTGGGAATACTTTTTTTAGTAAGACCATACAAAAAAATAGAATAAAGACTTTCATTGTGAGTTAGCAGTAAACACTTTTTATGTCCAATCATAAAGATATTTCCATGCCATACCTCAAAACAGTCCTCTTTTTGTGGAAGTTCTGAAGTTTTAATACCTAAAAAATCTTGTAGTTTTTGTGTTGCTTATATAACCATTGATATCTATCCTATAAGTTTTTTTGAAATGCAGAAACTAGTTCGTCTCGCATTTCAAAAAAACTTTTAGGTTGGTACGTTAACCCCATAAGCCCTTCATCCATATCTTTGTTATATTTTTTACTGGCAAAAGACTCTAACCATAAGATAGTAAATGCTTCATCATTATAATAGAGCTTGTCATAAGTCATTATAAGTTTTTTTGTAGCTGCAGGTGTATACCTTTTACTATCTAAGTTGTACATTTGCAACATATCAAATAGATCTCTTGATTTTGTTCTTTTATAAAACATAAGCGATTTCATTTTAAAAATAGTATCCAGTGAAGAAACTTTAATGCTTCCTATAGAACTATATTTATCAATTTTAGAAATATCTTTTGCTCCGAGATGTCCACTTCCATCATAAAACTGAATTTTCACACCATTTACTATCCATGTTTGAAGATAATATTCAACATTACTTCCACCCAATAAAAAATCTTCTACTACTGCAGCAGAAGCTTCCATATAGTCTACGTTTTCGATTCCAAAATCATCGATACAATATTGTATAAAACCCTGTATCGCTTCAAGAGGTAAGTCTCCCTGTAGACAGAAATCGAGGTCTTCTGATATACGGTGTTCAATATGATAAGAAAGTGCCGTTCCACCAACAAGTCTAAAGTCATATCGATCAAACAGAACATGGTTTTGTATAAGAGGTAACAGCGCTTTTATTTTATCTGTCATGCGCTCTTACCTAAAATCTTTTTCAACTGAAACATCATAGGATAGCTAATATTTTCAGACTGAGCTATTTCTAGAATTTTTTCATTTGAATACTTCTTCGTCAATATCTCGATATATCTCTGTTTTGGATTTTTAATAATTTCTTTTATATCAGGTAGTAAATGTGTTTTTGTATAAGTATCAGATGAGATAGCATATTGGGTTTGTTCATTGGCTTCAGTATAATCATCGCTATGCATATAGGGTCTATTTTTATGTAAAACATTAAGTACTCTTTTCTCTCCAAACTGATTTAATAAAGTCTTGATATCATCCTGATTTGGAGTATTAAGGTAAATAGAAATAATATTTTTTATACTCATTACAGAACCATTTTCACGTGACCATAAAAGATCTTTATTAAATAGTTTTTTATTAAGTTTAATATTTTGTGTTTTGGGACTAATTTTTGGCTTTTGTTCGTGTTTGTAAATTAAATGTTCTACTGTAGTAATATCAATCGCTCGAAGTAGTTTTGCAAGTTTCTCTCTTCTACTGCCATTACTCCAATCACTTAAAGTACTATTAGGAACACCCAGTATCGTTTCAATTTCTTGAGTTGTCATAAAAGGTCTCCTTTTTAATATTATACCCGATTATCGGAAATAATATAAATTAAAGCGACTAAGCTTTTATCAAACATGTACTTAAACTCAATCTCAATAAACGAATTGTTTACGGTCTCAAGATAAATATTTTAACTTTTTAGTGTTTGTAGTTTTTCGTACTCTTGTGTGGGTAAGTTTTTGACATTGTCTTCATCAAGGATTTCAACATTGGTGATCTCGTCAGTCTCACTCTCTTCTCGTTTGTATTTCAGCACAAGTTTACCAGCAGCAAAGACTTCATGTTTAATAATTTTACCAAACTCATTATAAGTTATATTTTCACCATGTAACTTACCTTTATCATAGTTCTTGGTACTTTTGATACTTCCATCTGCTCTTGAGATAAAGTATTTTGTTTCTAGCCCTTGTCTTTTGTCATCTACAAAATGTTCTAGCTTTGAGGTAACGCCTTTTTCCGTGTTATGCTTAACTTTTTTTATCCCATCTTTTACAGTAATAAATTCCTTAACATAAGCATTTTTCCCATTGTAAAAATGTCTTGTAACAAAGGTATCTCCATCTTGGTATGTTTCAGTTTTAATATTTTTACTATTAGGGTATTTCGTTATTTTTTTGTTTTGTTTCATGGTAATCCTTATAAATGGAAGTTTATCATAGAAATAGCTTTCTCACGACTCTGACGTTTCAATGAAAAGAGGTGAGAGTCAACTAAAAAAACTTTTATATTGTGGATTTAAAGTTTCTCGTTTACATTATATGTTTTTATTTTCGGGGTCATTTAAAATCAACTAATAGACTAATTACCAAAACTGACCTAATCCAACTTATGTTTCAATCAGTTCAGCATAATCATCTTTAGATACAATTTATTAAAGGAATGGCATGTCTAAAGCAGATTGGGACGAAGTAAAAGAAACATTTAACAAAAAGTCATCTTCTATTTTAATTAACTTTATAAACTCTGATGAAACTTTTTTACCAAATACAAAAGATTTAAGTCCCTTTGAACCTACAAACCAAAATTTCTCAGCTAAACAATTAAATAAAAGTAAACCTGGTAACTGGATACCTTTATATCATCAAAAAGACTTATCAAACTTTTTTATTCAAAATAAAATCTTTCCTATTCGTTCAGGTCAAGCAGAATTTTTCTTTTATAAAAACTCTATCTTTTTCGACTTAAACAAAGTCCAGTTTGAAAAAGTAGAACCTAGTCAATACCAAGCCATAGAAGACTTCATTCCACTCTCATTAAAGGTAAACTTCCAACGTAATGAAAACGCCTATTTAAATAAGGCTCTTGCCTTAGGCGTTATCAATCATTTCATTGGCAATAATGAAACAATCCTATTTGAAAAAGAGATCAAACATAAAAATCATACACGCTTACTTTATGGTCAATTTGGAAAAATTAAAATTACTGAGCCCATGTATTTTAAAACAACTAAAGAATCAAAACTCATAAAAGAAGGCTTTCAATTTGAAATAGACTTAGTGCTTGAAAGTAAAGACGAGATTATAATATTTGAAGCCAAAATGGGGGACAACGACCGTGATAGTTTTTCTCTATTACAATTGTACTACCCACTAATTTATTTTCGTAAACTAATAGGAAAAGAAAAGAAAATTCGAACTATCTTCATAGATATAGTTACAAACAAACAAAAAGAAAACTACAAATTAGTAGAGTTTGATTTTATAGATAATTGCTTCGATACCTTTGAAGTAAATAATGCTTTGACGTATTCAAGATAGTTAAGTAATAAACGTGAAAAAAGTCGTTCTATTTTGTCATTAAAGGAAAGAAATGCTCAAGATATCAAATACTGTTAACATAAGTGATAGTGAAATAGAGTTCTCTGCCATTCGGGCTCAGGGTTCTGGTGGGCAGAAGGTGAATAAGGTTTCTGCTGCTATCCATCTTCGTTTTGATATTGGTGCATCATCTTTGCCAGAGTTTTATAAAGAAAAGCTCTTAAACCTCAAAGACAAACGTATTACCAAAGAGGGAATCATCGTCATCAAGTCGCAACAGCACCGTAGTCAAGAACAAAACAGGGACGAAGCAATGCAACGGCTTGTCTTACTCATCAAAAGTGTCAATCTCATCCACAAGAGACGTGTCCAAACTAAACCTACTAAAGGCTCAGTCAAACGACGACTTACTTCTAAGAAAAAACATGCCCAGAAAAAGAGTCTACGAGGGAAAGTAGATACGGAATGAAGATATTTAATTCAGTACATTTTCTTGGTATTTTATAATACCAAGAATGATAATTCTCGCTTCACTCTCCTCAATTTTATAAGCTACTGTGTAACCTTTAAAAATTAAATCTCGTATACTTTCATCTTCGAAATAGATAGATTGTCTAAACTTGAAAGGCATATTATCAAGAGAATTTATTTTTAATAACAACTGATTTTTGAAACTTTTTGCATTAGGTTTACTATCAAGTGCAATAACTCGTCATTAAACTTTTCTTTTTTTACAATGAACATTTATTTTACATTGTCTATAAAATCATCCAGTTCATCTAACCCCTCATTAAAAGGTATTAAGTTATCTTTTCCACTTTCAAGATCATTTAAAGCATTTTGAAAATATTTTTTGTTTTCTTGAAACTGCTTTTTATCTAACAAGTTTGCAATATATTCATTAAACTTACTCTGTATATCAATACCACTACTTAAGGCTTTTTGGTATAAATCATCTTGAATATGTAGAGATACTTGTATAGTAACCACCTTCGAATATTTATAAGATTATAACATTTTAATTGTAAAGGTTTTGTTGAAAAAACTTTAAGTAATCAATCTTTATTTCAATAAAATAGTAATTTTCATCAATTATTTCTTTAATCGCGGCGCATAGTGAGGAAGTGTACATCGGTACATGACAAGCGTAGTAACAACGAGTAAAGGAATAAGTGGTGAAAATTTGGTGGAGGCGTCGGGTGTCGAACCCGAGTCCTAAAATAGATAGAAAAAGGCGTCTACATGCTTAGAAACGTTGTTTAGTTTAATTCGTCTTCACACAACGTGCAAGGCTAGAACGAACGAGCTTCAAAGGTTCTTCTTGTGCTGAAACAGACACAAGGTATATCTATCATAAGGGTTATACTTCGAAATCTCTTCTTGGATAGAATCAAAGAGTGAAGCAGCCCGTCTCCGTTAGGAGGGGTTAAAACTTATGCTACTGCGTAAGCTGGGCGGTAATTAGTGTTGTTTGCGTTTAAGCAAGTTGAGCCGCGTAACCGAATTGCTCAGTCGGACATGCAACCTAATCCCGAAACTACTCCAGTCGAAGCCAAGTCGCCCCCAGGATGTTCATACATTATATTTCAAACCCTATTTGAAATACCGTACGAAGGTTAATTGTGTCACTAATATAGTGGGATTATATCGAAAAAATGGGAAATGGGAAATGGGAAATGGGAAATGGGAAATGGGAAATGGGAAATGGGAAATGGGATTTTTTACTAGATTGGCTTAGGACAACCTTACAAAACACTCAAATGAGTATTTTGCACAGTACAATGTGTTTAATGTATAAAACAACTTTATACAAAAACAACTTTATACAAAAACAACTTTATAAATGTTCTGGTTTTTCTTACTGTCCTTACATGTCACTTGATCCCAAAAAAATGTCTCGTTAGTGTCAGTGTCAAAGATAAGAGGTTCTAAGTCCACATAGTCAATGGTAATGAGTAACATGTCGACCTCAACCTCATACTGAGACTTGGCTTCACTACTTAACAGAGCAAAGTCTTCTGGCAAGGGTTGGCTTCGGGCTAAAGATTCATAAATCTCTTCTAGACAGACTTCTTGGGTCTCTTCATCATTAAGATTTATCCAATGTTTTGCAAGAACTGTTGAAACTTCTCTTACATTTATGTTCTCTAGTACACTCTGTTTTGTCATCTATTTATCTCTTTCATACTATCTTGTAGTTGTTTATATTTAGAATAATATCACTTTCAAAATGAAACTTCTTGATTAATGACAAAAAACCTTCTTATGATTTTTAATAGCTTTGGTGCTGGCGTATTGAGTAGCTCGTTTTCTATGATGCGGTGTTTACCATCCACTGTGAAAAAACATCTAAGTAGTTCCAAAAGGAGAGTACATTCGCTTCGCTCACACCTTTTTGAGTCAGGGCAGGAAGTAACATTGCATAACACTCTAACCAACGTTTACGAGCATGTTCATCAATACGAAACGGTGCATGACGACGTCCCATCTGAGGTGCTCCACGAGACGCATTAAAATAGGCGGGACCCCCTGTAATCTGAATCATAAAATCTGCAGCATGTTTCTTTGCTGCTGCAAACTCTTCAGGATCTTCAACGGGAAAAAGGTGAGCAATATCACTCTCTTTTAACAACTCGTAATGATCGGCTATTAGCTCACGAAAGCCCTCCTCACCAAGCTCTGCTAAAAAAGCAGGATTGGGTTTAGTAACAGGAGGCTTTACACCCATAAAACCGTTTGTAATAATTAAGTTCATAGTTCACTCTTTTTTTAGCGTATTTTAACCACTAAAAATAAAACTTTATCGTCATTAATTTTCTAGCTTTATATTATTAGATTTAGTAGATACTATAGTTCTCATCAAAGTACTGTTTGACTTTTAAGTATGCTGATGCATTCATAACCAAGTTCACATCGTAAGCGTTGAAACTCGTAAAGGCACTTTGTACATACATATACTGGGCAATATCATCCTCTTCAAAAGCTATGTCCAATCCAATATCAAGATACATTTTATGTAGGGTCTCACTGTGTATTGGTCTCGTGAACTTTATTGTTTTTGTTGCACTATATGAGGTATAGCTATATGCGTTTTCTTCTTTGCTTAACGTATCGTTATGGACTTCATACTCTTCATCATTTGAATTTATTTGAGTTTCAATAAGTTGCGTACCTACAAAAGCGTACTTCGTCGCAAAGTAAGAGAGGTAACCATAACGCACTTCACCACCAATATTGTAGAGTTCTGAAGCTACTTGTTCTTGTGCAGTAGTCTCTAGATAGTTTGGTTCTATAAGATAGTTGTCGCCACCATTAAAATAGATGTATTCACTGGTAAGGTTTATCATCATAGGTTTGTACTTAGTTGTATAGCGTTCATAAGAGATTTCAATTGGCAATTCTGTCTCTTCACCGGTACCATCTGTACTTCCAGAAGGAAAGGTTACAATCGAAACACACGAACCACTTCCACCAATGTGATCACTCACATCTTGAACCTGACATGCTCCCGCTGCAGAGTAGTCTGAACATGATTTTGTTGTATTATAAAAACTCCAAACAGCACTACCACCATGGCTAATAAAATCATCATATGAGGTATATCCTTCAAACTCATTATCATTGTAGTTTTGAGTGCTACATACTGATGATGTAAGCCCCTTTAATATCACTACATTTGATTTATCTGATACCTGAGTAGCCTGTAAGGTTGCATCTAAATGGGCATTGGCTTGTGCCTCATCCACTAAGGTCTTACCAATATACGATGCCATGACACTATCAAAATCAACTTGGGTCAAAGCAACATCAGTATGGGAACTTAGTGCTTGAACTTCTTGAGAGGTAGCATCTAAAGTAATCCCGTTTTCTGGATTAGCATCGCTGTCTAAGGTTTGTAAAAGTTGCGCAATATTGGTTACCACAGTAGCATCATCATGAAGTGTTTTAGGACTCATAATCTCTTGTATGGGTGCACTACCAAGTTCAAAACCATTAATACTAAAACTAACACTATCCTTAGTATTACAGGTATATTCACCGGCACGATTTGTGACGCCACTATTGCCCGATGAACAGCGATAGCTTAGCCCTTCAACTGCCGAATCAATAAAGCTTCCTGTCATCGTCTGTGCCGATACTTCTGTTGGCGTTTCATTGGAACTTGAACCTCCACCACAGCCACTTAGACCTAATACACTTACTAATACCACTGATAATACAATTGTCTTCTTTTTCATAATCTTCCTTTTTGTTTGTGTAGAAGTATTATGATACAAGTGTGTGACACCACATGTCATAGTTATCTGTGACATGGCTTGTCGTAAGCTGTTTTTTGCTAACATAAAACAATAATTTTTATGGGAAACAGATGCTTAAAAAAGAGACCATCACTTATACTGTAGGTAACACTAAAACAAATTTGCATTATGGAGTTTAAAGAGAAACAGCTCGATAGAGTAATGCAGTTGATTTCAATTTTAACCAATGATGAAAGACCAAGCTTTCAAGACTTACAAACACGGTTTTCTACTAGTAAAAGAACCATACAACGCGATATTAGTACTTTAAAAGAGCATAACATTGAAGTGAGTGTTCAAGAAGGTGTTATACGTCTTCATAATCCAGATCAGTTCAGTAAAGTAACGTTTAATGAACTCGAAGAGTTGATGTTGTTTTTATCTCTTAAGATGGCAGAAGGTGTTACTACTAGTTTTCAAAAACGCGCTAAAAAGCTCATGTCAAAAATCCTGTTACCCGAATATGAGACATCCTATTTGGTCAAACTCGACCCCTATGAAGAGATTGATATCAATTCTGAACATATGGATAAAATTGAGAGTGCTATCAAGTACTCAAAGGTCTTAACCTTTACTCTTGATGGTAATTCTATACAAACAAGTCCTCTCAAAATCATGAATATTGATGAAGTGTGGTATCTGTTTGGTCGCGATAGAACCACTAAAAAGTTTACAACGTACTACATCAAAGATATGCAAGCCTTACAAGTGACACAGATCAGTTTTAATGAAGATGATGATGTCGATGACGTTATTGAGGGCATTCAAACCCCTTGGTACACAGATGAAGAAAACTTTCAAGTCGAAGTCGAAGTTTTAAGTGATATCGCATATTATTTTAAACGTAAAAAGCACCTCAACTCTCAAAAGATATTAGAAGAGCGTGTTGATGGCTCTTTACTTATTGCCTTTAGTGTTACCAATGAAGAAGAGGTAGATAACCTCATCAAATCATGGTTACCCCATATCAAAGTAATTGCGCCTGAAAGTTTAGCCCTACGTGTTAAAAATGACATTACGAAATATCTAGAGTATCTTGAGTAATGAAACTTCCTCAAACAAACCACACACTGAGAACCTATCTATCGCAAGCTTTTTTTAAAGGTTTGAGTGTTGCAGTTTTAACACTTGTAGTTTATCAGTTTTTTTACATAGAGTTTATTCGTGCAAGTATTGAAGATAGTGCTTTTGACACTACCTCTTGGTATGCTCTTTCCAAAGAAAAAACCGATACCCATAGCAGTAATGTTTTTATCTTACTTGTAGATGATAAGTTTTTGAAATCAAAACATCTGCTTGATGAGAACAATGAAACTAATTATGGCTATATCATGCCTCGAGGTTATTTGGCTGACATCATTAGAGAGGTTGATACCTTAGTTGATGATATTGATGAAGAGAACTATCCTGATGCGCTCTTTTTAGATTATGATCTTGCTTATTTGAGTGATCCTTACAACAGGGTTGCTAGTGCTGATGATCTGAAGCTTCTTGAAACCTTACAAAAGAAGAGACCTTACACCATCTATCTTCCGATGACAGCTAACTATAACTTCATCTACTATGCCAAAGATGCTCAAATACAACAACAGATAAAAGATAAAAAAATTCGATTTGTATCGGTGGGTCTTACAAGTGCTAGTGATGGTGTCAGTCGGCGTTACTATGCTTATGAGACCTACAATGATATCAATGGTAAGCCTATAAAGTTTATGAATGTTGCCATAGAACTTTGGATGCAACAACATGAATTAGATAGTAGTATCCTTGAGAGTTTTTCACAAAAAGGACCCGCCCTTATCGAAAACAGGATTATCTTTAAAGATAAACATATTCAAGAAGATACGCACTACACAACATGGCAAAGTAACTGGAAGCAGGTCTCCGCAATGTCAGCACATTCACCTCTTGATATGATTTATGAAGATGATTTAAGAGGGAGTATTATTATGGTGGGTGCAGCACATAGTGCCAGTTCTGATAGTTTTGAAATTGATGCCTATTCCCAAGAGATTAGTGGCATAGAGATGCATGCTAACGCTTTAATGACCCTCAACTATTTAGATGGTACCTTAAAAAGGCTGCCTATTGTCTGGAGTGTCATTATTGTTTTTAGTATCGTTTTTGGGATTGATCTACTTCTTAGTATGGTTTTTGGATCCAAAATATATAAAAAACTAATCGCTAAAAACACTAACATAAAAGTAGCGTGGCTTCAAAACCTCATGTTCAAACTTTTCCCTAAAACAAAAGAGGACTTTAATGAGATGTGGCTCATTCTCATCGCATTAGTAGTGATGTTTTTTATCTCTTACAAGCTCTTAATTGCAAATGAGCATTATTGGTTCAACTGGTTAATCCCAGCCATGATGTCACTTCCCTATATGATGATTGTAGGCATCAAAAAAATATTTATTAAATAAAAAGGTAGACAATGAAAAAAATAATTTTAGTAGGACTCATTATTAACTCTGTTTTTGGAGTTGAACTCATGGTTAAAAAAGCAGACGTTGAAGCACGCATCAACACACAAGCCGTTCATCTTCAAAAAGGGGACACACGTACCTTAGAAGAAGGAAGTACTATCTGTTTTGTTGAAGGAGGCGGAAAAATTGTTGTACCCGAACTCAAAAAACAGCTCAAAAAGCCAGGACGCTGTTTAATGGTGCCTATTAGTGAGGGTAAAGTCTCGAGCTATATGGCAGACTTAAAAAACAAAGCAACTGTCGCCTTTTGGGACTCTAGCGAGAGTGTGCGTGGAGGAAAAGGAACCAAAGGAGAAACAGAGTTTGACGATAATGGCGTATTTCTTATTACAAAAGATCAGCAAGAGCTCTTAATCTTTGGCAAAGAGTTTGGTCCTCTACCTGTGTTAATTGTTTTAAAAGATGCAACAGGCAGTGAGATAATGAGCTTTGAAAACGAAGAGAGTGAAACAACCATTGTTCGTATTGGGAGAGCACAACTCAAATCAGGAATGCGTTTGGATATCTATAATGGGTTTGAAGAGTTGATGTTAAGTCAAAAAATTGTTGTTGAAGAGAACTAATGAAGTCAATTTTATCTTTGAGTCTATTACTATTTTTAATTTTATTAAGTGGATGTGGTGGGACTAAAATTATTGATGTACCACAAATCCGACATCAACAAAATGAAGAAATTAATTTACGTCTAGATCTAGTAACCCATAAAGCACGTACTTCAGATGTCATTATTACTAAAGATAAAGAACATATTTTGACATGTTCTGATGACAAAACTATTTTATTAACTAATATTAAAACAAAAAAAATAGAACAAAAATTTTTAGGTGAAATTGGTACTGGATTTGGAAGTGTTTATGCTATCGCACTATCAAAAGATGAAAAGTATTTAGTCTCAGGAGGTTGGTTTGCTGAAGGAGGAGGAATCAACAATGATAAAGTTGGTTGGATTAGAGTTTATGATTTTAAAACTGGCAAAATACTACATATTTTAAAAGGTCACACAAATATTATAACCGATATTAAATTTAGTAGTGATGGCAAATACTTAGCATCATCATCAGCCGACAATACTATAGAGATAAGACGTATTAGTGATTTCAAATCTGTTGGAGTCTATACTTACTCACGTTATGTAAATGCATTTTGTATACATAAAGATATGCTTATATCTGTAGATAATGATTGGAAGATTAACGTTAGAAATATAGAAACTGGAAAACTAATACAATCAAAAAATGTCATAAAAGAAATAGATATGACCCAACACAGGCGTGTACCAAGATTTAATTACATTACAGTTAATAATAATCACATCGCAATTAGTACAGGCGCTAAGAAAGACAAGATTATTGTCATGGACCATTCTTTAAATATTCTTACTCGCATAGATATTCGTGGTGGGGCATCTGGATTGAAGTATAGTGATGATGGAGATATGCTTATCGTTGGTGGAGGTGGAAATGGTACTATAGCCAGTACTAAATACGTACAAATACTGGATGTTCAAAACAACTATAAGTTAATTTCTCAATTTGATAAATTCGATGGATTAGTTATGGCAATAGGTTTTATCGATAAAGAAAAGGCTATAGCGGTAGGTGGAAACAATTATAATATTCGAGTTTGGAATATAAAAAGTTCTAAAGAATTAACAAATATTCAAAGTACTGGGAACAACAAACCAGCAGTAGCTTTTATTGGAAACAATATAATATGGAGGAATGAAATAATCACTCTAAAAAATGAGTTAAACAAATATTTTGACATCAAACAATTAAAATTAATTCATAAAAAAATATCTATAACAAATGTAGAAAGATTACCACTTGTATATCAACATTACCAACTTAATAGAGCGGCTAACTCTAGAGGCTTAATAGTAACGAAAGATGGGAAACAAATATTTGTATTAAAAGACACTAGTGGACACAAGTTCTTTGGTTTTTATAGAAACTACATTTTATCAGCAAATAATAATGGAACTATAAACATTTATTCACTCACGGGAAGATTAATTTATTCACTTCAGGGTCATGAAGGGACAATATCTTCTGTTCATTTTAACAAAGAATATATTGTAAGTTCTGGGATTGATAAAACAATTAGATTTTGGAAACTTCCTACTAAAAAAACTACTAATTTACAACCCATACTACTTGAGCCAAGAGCTTCATTATTTATAAAAAGTAATGAAGATTGGATAATGTGGACTCCAGAAGGTTATTTTACTGAGAATGGTAATAGTGCACAAAGTATCTATTTTCATATTAACAATGGATTTAATAAAGAAGCAACATCTGTAAGTATTAGCAAGTTGTATGACCATTTTTTTAGACCTGACTTGGTGAAGCTAAAACTTCAAGGAAAAGATATCAATCAGTTTACTAAGGGACTGACTTTTCAAGAAGTTCTTAAAAGTCCTCCGCCTCAAGTAACTATTTCAAAAGTATTATCAAAAAATATTAATAAGAAAAAAAGAACTTTTAATCTTAATTTCAATGTTACTCAAAATGATGGAGGTGGTATAGGTATTATTCGTATTTATCAAGAGGGTAAACTTGTTCAAACTATTGGTCAAGGTAAGATACACCGTGAGATAGCAAATGTAGA
>Ga0256826_1001912_pt1 | contig 12903 bp, 12 predicted proteins | sample CV79metaG_FD_185975 | JGI IMG/M metagenome (GOLD analysis project Ga0256826, IMG submission 185975) | Hydrothermal vent microbial communities from East Pacific Rise, Pacific Ocean - CV79 | ecosystem: Environmental > Aquatic > Marine > Hydrothermal vents | place: Pacific Ocean: East Pacific Rise...
TTTATGCGACTATTTATAATCTTCATATTTATAAGTTTATTTACAAAAAATGTAGCAGTATGTCCGTAATAAAAGATCATAGGATGTCTAGTAATTTCAGATTTCTCATAAAAAACAGTATCATCTTTTAAAACTTTAAATACTTTTTCATATAGTTCATATGTGTTTAAAAAATACTCTACAATCTCTCTGCGTTTACTCTCAGGGTTCGATCCATCAAGTAGTGGTGAATAGTAGCTTGGTTTACTCAAGAATAAGCCTTTTAATTTGTTATAATTATTATATGCAAATTATTCAAAGTAAATTATTAAACAGCTACTCAAACCTTTTAAGCGGCTTTAGCACTAAGAAAAATGGTAATCTCGCTTTTCATGTAAATGATAAAGAGAGTAGTGTCATAAAAAAGCATGAAGTCTTAGCAGATATGCTCAAGTATGATGTCCACTCACTTGTACACATGAAACAGATTCACTCTAAGATAGTAAAAAAAATAGAAACTACTGATAATTTCATCTCCCCACCAACATGTGATGCACTCATAACAGATAAAAAAAACATTGCACTTATGGTTATGGTGGCTGATTGTTCTCCTATTTTATTTTTTGATCCACAAAAAGAGATTATTGCAGTTGCTCATGCTGGTCGTGCTGGTGCATTTAATAACATCACTAAAAATGTACTTGAGAGTTTTCAAAACGAGTATCACTCAAATATACAAGACATAAAGGTCTCTATTGGGGCAAATATTAAAGAGTGCTGTTACGAGGTAGGAGAGGAGATAATGCTAGAAGCCCAAACTCTTGGACTTGAGTTTAGTATTTCACAAAGAGCTAATAGCTACTACTTAAATGTTTCATCTATTATAGATAAACAGTTAAAAGAGTTAGGTGTTAAGGATGAAAATATTGAGTTTATAGATGAGTGTACTTGTTGCACACTGGCACACTACTCATACAGAAGAGAGAGTCAGACTGGTCGTGAGGCTGGTATACTTATGCTTAGAGATTAAATCTCATAAAAATATGTTTGGTAAGAGTTGTCTAACTCTGAGAGTTTTACGTTAAATACCTTTTGTACTTGAGACTGTATATCTTGCCAAAATGAGTCTAAAACGACACTTGCACCTACATTTTCATTTGGTGTAAACAGTTTTCCTTCGAGTGCTTCTACTATATCTAAAACCACTATCTCTTTTGCATCACGAGCTAACTTATACCCACCATTTACCCCTCTAATACTTATAACTAAAGAGTTTTTCTTGAGTGTAGCTAAAATCTGTTCTAAGTAACCATGCGATATTTGGGTAATTGCAGCTATCTCTTTAATCTGCATAAGTTTAACATTTGGAGAGTTTGAAAGTGCATGCATTGCGGCTACTGCATATACTCCCTTTGTTGATATACCAACCATTTAAACAACAAATCTCTTGTAGAGATGGTAAACTTCACAACCAAGGCAGTAAGAAAATGCAACCTCTAGAAATATACATACTCCAAGCACTACACTTAAAGTATAAACAATCGAAGTGAAGTTAAACAGTGTTGCTATAAAAATTGCCACTACAAAACTAAGTCCAAAATATGAAGCAAGTTTTTTAGGTGCGTTATCTACAAGATTACTTTTCATCTTAAGTAATTTTTTCATTCGTTTTGAGAGTTGAATAAGTAAGCTATACTCTTTGTTAACAAAAATTCTTGTAATAAAGTCTAAAACGAGAAAGAGTATAACAAAGGGGTTTTGTGTTAAAACAAAAATTGCAAAAATAGCACCCACGAAAAAAGAGTTTATTCTAACAACATTTGCATCTACAGATTCTTGGGAGATTGGACATGATTTTGCATTCATAGTAGATCCTTCTAATATTTGATTATGTAATATTAGTGAATCTCTATTTTAAAGTCAAGTAAACTTAGTAGTTTACTAAGGTATCAACTATTTATTTTCTTTGCTAACTGCTCAGGGAGAATACCTAAGTCCTCTTCTACTAGTGTAGTATTACCATGTGTAATAAAGCTATCTTCATACTCAAAACTAGTAACTTCAATATTTATTATCTTCTCTTTGGCTAAGAACTCAAGTATTGCAGAGCCTACTCCACCCATTTTCGAGCTATCTGAAAATACAAACCATTTATTATGTTTAGCACTTAAATCTCTTAACATATCTTCATCAAGAGGTTTTACAAAACGCAGGTCTAAAATACTTACCTTTTTATTTAAAAGAAGAGAAGTCTCATAAGCACGCCCAACTCCATTACCATAACCAATGAGTAGAGTATCGCCCTCGTGAGACTCTAAAAGCTGAGACTTTGCTAATTCAAATTTTATAGACTCTTTAAAAGGTGTCTCTTTAAATGAACCACGAGGATAACGCAAGGAACATGGATGGTTAAACTCTGAAGCAAATGCCATAGCCTGATGAAAACTTTTCTCATCGCGAGGTGCAAAAAGTGTCATATTTGGAATAGCTCTTAAAAAAGATATATCAAAAACACCCTGGTGTGTCTCACCATCTTCTCCTACTATTCCAGCACGATCAAGTGCAAAAACAACTGGTAAATCCATAAGACAAGTATCGTGAATAACTTGGTCAAAACCACGTTGTAAAAAAGTAGAGTAGATAGTACAAAAAGGTTTAAACCCCTCTTTAGCAAGTGCTGACATACTAGTAACTGCATGTTGTTCTGCAATTGCTACATCCCAAAAACGATTTGGATACTTCTCTAAAAGCTCGCTCATACCAGTTCCACTTGGCATAGCAGCAGTTGCACCTACTATTTTGTCATTTGTTTCACAAAGATGAAGTAGTGCATCTGTATAGATTTGAGTAGCACTTTTTGTGGTACTTTTTTTAGAAGAGTTTCCACTATCTAAATCAAAAGGACCAACTCCATGCCACTTTTCTTCTTTCCCTTCTGCTATGTCATAACCCTTACCTTTTATAGTTTGAGCATGAATAATGACAGGACGACCAAGCTTTTTAGCAGTCTCAAAGATGTCTATAAGTTGTTCTAAATTATGCCCATCAATAGGCCCAATATAGTTTATCCCCATCTCTTCAAACATAATTCCAGGAGTGATAAGTTTAAGGCCTTCTTCCATACGTTTTGCTATATAGTGAGCACCATCACCAAAGTTATCAACAAAAGATTCTGTTGTCTTTTTAAATCGCTGGTAAAAAGGTGATGCCATAGCTGAAGAAAGCATACGAGAAATTGCGCCTATGGGTTTAGCAATACTCATCTCGTTATCATTAAGAATAATTATCATTGGGTACTTTCTATCACCTAACTCATTAAGTGCTTCATAAACCATACCAGCAGTCATACTTCCATCACCAATCATTACAACAGGTATACGGCTCTCTTGCTCACCTTTAATGTCTATGGCTTTAGCAGCACCAACCCCTAAAGAGATAGAAGTAGAGCTATGCCCTGCTACAAAGTAGTCATCATCACTCTCACTTGGTTTTGTATAACCACAAAGACCATTAAACTCGCGTAGAGTACTAAACTCATCCCATCTATCAGTTAGAAGTTTATGTGCGTAAGACTGATGGCTAACATCAAAAATGAATGGATCTTTTTTAGAATCAAATACTTTATGCATTGCTACTATTAACTCTGTAGCCCCAAGTGTTGAACTTAAATGCCCACCATTTTTACTTACTACTTCTAAAATTCTTTCTCTTATATCTTGACATACTACTTCAAGTTCTTTAATACTTTTATTTTTTATATTCATTATATTTTACTCACTTAAAGCGGCTCTTTTTACTCTCTCAAATCTTTTATTTATCTGTGAGTCTATATTGCCAGCATCACTAATTACTATGACCCCACCCTCACTTACTGCACTATCTGAAATAACATTTACATGACTCATGCTACCTGTAAATTCTGAAATTGTGCCATGATTCACAGGGTTTACCTTGAGTGTTACTTTTGCTGCACTTTGCAGATCTTTTAGAAGTTCGTTAGACAAAACTTTTGCTATCTCATTTGAATTTTCACTGAGTTCTACTTTTACAACTTCACTAGCTATATCTAAAGCAGCACTTATGAGCTCTTTTTTTATTCCCTCAAGTGCTACATTAAAAGTTTCAGCACTCTCTTGAAGTTTTTTAACAGAACTTGAAAATTGAGTCATACTTTCACTATTACTAGATTCCAGTTCCTCTTGAGCTTTTGCAACTCCTGCTGTAACACCTTCAGAAAAAGATTCCTCTTTTGCTTTTGCTAGTGCTTGTTCATACTCTTCTTCTTTACTTTCTAACTTCATTTGTAACTTTATAAAGTTCGAAGACATCTCATCTGTTTTTTGCATAAGAGACTCTATAAGAGACTCTTTTGAGCTTGTACTCAGTGAACTTGAATCTACCTCTTGTATTTTTACTCGAGGAGTCTCCTCTTTTTTAAAACTACTCTGTGATGATGCAACATCGTCTTCCCCATCACCCATAGCTATAACTTTAAAATTATATTTATTTACATTATGGCCAGCTAGCTTATCTGCTGATATTACTTTTGCCATTAATCAATCATCTCTTCAGTTGATCCCATTTGAATAGTTCCAGCTTCAGCAAGAGAGTTAACAGTCTCAACAATTTTTCTCTGAGCTGTTTCAACATCTTTCATTTTAACAGCACCAAGGAACTGCATCTCTTCTTCAAAGGCTTCACGAGCACGTTCACTCATTGCTGAGAAGAACTTCTCTTTTAACTCTTCAGGAGAAGATTTAAGAGCGAGCATCAGATCAGCTTTATCAACAGCTTTGAGTGTCTCTGTAATAGCAGTTTTATCTAAACTTACCATATCTTCAAATGTAAACATCATCTCTTTAATGAGAGTAGCAAGCTCTTCATCAACCTGTTCAATGTTTGCTAAAGTAGATTTTGAACTTTTCACACCAAGACGGTTAAATACATCTGCAACCGCGCGAGGACCACCAACTTCAACTTTATATGAAGCGAGAGACTCTAGTTTTGATTCTAGAACTGCTGAAACACGTTTAATTACAGAAGGCGAGATATCACCTAGTCTTGCCATTCGCATAGCAACTTCACTTCTTAAGTCATCTGGGAAGAACTGTAGTGTATCGGCAGCTTCAGTAGCATCCATATGGGCTAAAATAAGAGCAATAGTTTGAGGATGCTCGTTAACAATAAAGTCTGAGAGTTGTTGTGGTTTAATCTTAGAAAGATAAGCAAAGTTTTGTGTATTTTGCATATTTTTACTTAATTTTTCTAAGACTTTTTTCGCCTCATCTGCACCAAGAGTTCTGTAAAGTAACTCTCGGGCATACTCCATACCACCAGCAGTAAGATATTGTCCAGATTGAAAAATAGCATGAAACTCTTCAAGTATTGCTGTCGCGACAGATCGATCTACTGTAGTGTTTGTTGCGATATACTTCGATATTTCAGTGATACTATCAACACTCATAGCAGAGAAAATACCAGCTGTTGTCTCTTCCCCGAGTTGTAGGAGTAATATAGCAATTTTTTCAGCCATATTCATCTCATCAAAGATAGCCTGTTGTTGTTGATTCAAACTTGACATACTTGTACTCCTTATCCTGCTGTACGAGGGCTGCTTGTTTCAGCTTCTTCACTTAGTAATGCTTGTAAAAGAGATGCTATCTCTTCTGGTGCATCATCTGCCATATTTCTTACCTTATCTAAGATAACTTCATATTTAAGTTCATCCTCATTAAAGTTCTCACCAACACCGAGTTGATCTTCAACTTTTTTACGCATCTGCTGTACTTTTTCAACAAGATCTTCTTCTTCATCATCATCTATATCTAAAATAGGAGTTTGTAGATCATCCTCTTCTCGAGAGACTTCAAGCATTTTGTCTGCAAAAGGAGAAATAACTTTTTTGTAAAGTATTAGTAAGAGTAACAGGACAAAAAGGTATTTAAATGCACCAGAGAATGGAGCTAGATAAGTGTTTATAAACTCTTTACCTTGTGTAACTCCATCGATTGCAGGTTCAGTTTTACTTCTATCAAACTGTAAATTTTGAACACTGATCTGGTCCCCTCTTGTTTCATTTATACCAATAGAACGACTTACAAGAGAAGTAAGTGCATTTATATCTGTCTCATTAAGGGCGACATACTCAACCTCAGAGGTAACAGCACCAGCCTCATCTCGTTTTTGTTTATACTTTCCATCAATTATTACAGCAGCAGTAATACGCTTTATTCGAGCGAACTGACTTTTTGTTGTACTAACAGTTTTTCCAACTTCATAATTTGTAGTTCCACTATTTTTTTCATATTTTTCTGTTGTTTTATTGGATGACAGGCCTTGAACTGGACCAATATTGCTCACTGTTCCGGGTACACCACCAACTTGTTCAGGAGATGAACCTTCACGTTTTTCTTCACTTACCTGTTCACTTCTAACAACATTTTCAGGGTCAAAAGTTTCACTTGTAGAGTTTTTAACTGAAAAGTCAAACTCTATAGTTACTTGTGCAACTACCTTATCTTCACCACCTACAAATGGAGAGATAACACTCATTATTTTTCTTTGGCGTTTTTTCTCTTCTTTAAGTTTATAGTGTTGCTGGACTACTGAAAGTTCACTCATTTGAGCCATCTCATCTTCATCACCCAGAGTATTCCCATCACTACTTACAAGCATTACATTTGCAGATGTAAGTTTAGGAACGGCAGATGAAATAAGATTCTTTATACCACGAATTTGCTTATGAGATAGGTTTCTGCCTTCCACCATTTGAACCATTACCGATGCTGTTGGTGCAACTTGTTTTGAAACAAAGAGGGTCTCTTTAGGAAGTGCTAAACTCACTGTTGAACTTTCTATCGGAGCTAAAGCATTAATAGTTCTTGATAGTTCTCCCTCAAGAGCTCGTAAAAATTTTATCTTTTGATCAAAACTAGTAGCTCCAAACTCTTGGGTGTTAAAAAGTTCAAAACCGACACCACTATTTTTTGGTATACCTAAAGAAGCTATATTTATACGTTCTTTATAGACTACATTTTTAGGAACTTTAATAACATTATCTGCTTCAAGCTTATACGCAATACCATCTTTTTCTAATTGCTCTACAACTTTTGCTGCATCATTAGAACTTAAAGAGTCAAAAAGAACTTCATACTTGTTCTTCTCATTTTTTGCTGATGTAAAAACAACCAAAAAAATTAAAAAACCAATTATCCCTATAATAGCTGCTGCAATAATAATTTTTTGTTGTTTGCTTAACTTTGTATAAAGAACAACAAGTTGTGAAAAAAGTACCTTAAAATCCATCAGTTTCCCATTTAATTATTATAACAGTGCAGTTGTTAGTTCAAAAAAACGACTATTTTGCTCTGGTTTACCCACAGTTACACGAATTGCATTCATACCATAACCACTTAAATCACGGACTATCATCCCCTGATGCAATAATGCATCTGAAAGTTGTGTTGAATTTTGGTTATCATTTAGACATAAAGTAACAAAGTTTGTATAACTCTCTATTATAGCTATATTTTGCTTATTTGCAAATTCCTCGTAGCGTTTCATCTCACTAAAACAAGAACTTATGCTCTTTGCAACAAACTCTCTGTCTTCAAGTGCAACAGATGCTGCTTCAAGAGAGAGTGTTGTAATATTAAAAGGAGGACGAAGTTTATAAAGTTCTTTTATTATTTTACTATCTGCAATACCATAACCAGTTCTCATTCCTCCCAGACCATAAGCTTTTGAAAAAGTGCCAAGATAGATAACATTTGAAAACTTCTCTACTAGCTCACGAGGCTCAACTCTCTTACTCTCATCTTTAAATGCAGCATATTCCATATATGCACCATCGACAACCACTAAAGTATCTTTATCTATTTTTTCTAAAAATGTAAGCATCTCTTGTGCATTTATTGCATCACCTGTAGGATTATTTGGTGTACAGAGAAAAATTATTGAAGGTTTTTGTGCTTTATAAAGCTCATAAAACTCTTCTAAGTTATGCTCCCTAGAAGCTGTACGAATCACCTCTGCACCTATATGCTTTGCATAGATCTCATACATAGCAAATGTTACAGAGTTTATAAGTATCTTAGAGTTTTCATTTCCTTTTGCATGCATAATAAACTCTATAACCTGATCACTCCCACTCCCAATAATAAGGTTTTCATCTTTAACTTCATATCTTTTAGAGAGCGCAGACTTTAGTTTTATCATACTATCATCAGGATAGAGTGCCATATTTGCAACTATATCTACAACTGCTTTTTGAACCTTTGTTGAGCACCCATAAGGATTCTCATTTGAAGCAAGTTTTATTATGTCCTTTGCTTCTATACCAAACTCACGAACAACAAGCTCTATCGGCTTTCCAGCCTCATATGTTTTTATATTATCTAGTTTTTTATTAAATGTCATATTTATCCTTCACTCTTTACATAAGAACCAAGCCATGTAACTTCACCATCGTGTTTTCTCAGTACATTTTGAATTTTCACATCATCGATATGACCAAAAAAGTCTATATAAAACCAGTAATCAAAGCCACCATCTTTATCTTTTGATGGACGAGATTCTATTTTACTTAAGTTAATTTTTTCATCATCGAAATCTTGAAGGAAGTTTACAAGAGCACCAGCTTCTACGGCATCTTCTAAACGCACTAAAATAGATGTTTTATCATCACCACTCGCACTATTTTTAAAGTCACTTAAAATGACAAAACGAGTAGCATTATCATGTTCATCTTCAATGTTTTCAAACATTGTAGGCACACCATATAATTTTGCTGCGATGTGAGAACAGATCGCAGCAGCTTGTTCATCATCAGAAGCTAAGATGGCTGCTTTTGCTGTAGACTCAACAGGAATAAGTTCTATATCATTAAGACCATGCTCATTTAAAAATTCACGACATTGTCCAAACCCCTTATCTTTAGAATATATTTTAGTAATATCTTCTAGTTTGTTAGCCTTGGTTGCAAAAGCAACGTGAATAGGCATATAGAGTTCAGCAACTATTTTTACAGAAGATTTTGCAAGAAGATCAAGTGTTTCACCTACAATTCCATCACGAGAATTTTCAATAGGAACAACACCAAATTTAGCACGTTTTGCTTCAAGTGTTTTAAAAACAGTTACAATAGAGTTAAGCGATAAGTAGTCACTCATAGCACCAAAACGGCTCTCTGCTGCTTGATGTGTAAAACTCCCTTCTGGCCCAAGATAAGCAATACGTTCAGGAAGTTCCAAGTTACGTGAAACTGCAAATACTTCTAAGTAAAGTGCTTCAATAGCACTTGCATTTAAGAGTCCATTAGCAGCTTTACTCATTCCCACTAAACGCTCTATAATTGCCTTTTCACGCTCAGGTCTGTAAATAGCACCACCCGTTTCATTTTTAATTTCACCTACACGTTCTACAACTTTCATTCGTTTGTTTAAAAGCTCTAACATTTCATTATCTATTGTATCTATTGCATCTCTACAATCTTGCAGGGTTTTCCAGTCGCTTATCTCACTCATATTTTCTCCATTACTTCTTGCATATCTGCATACACAAAGTCAGGTTTTAAGTTTTCGTTTAAAAAAGGTACTATTTCAGCTTCACTTTTATACTTACCACTTGTTACAAAAACTGTCTTTATTCCGAGCTCTTTTGCACCACCAAGATCACCTTTTACATCATCACTTATCATAGTAATTTTGTCAAAACTAGTATGATTATCTTGTTGTTTCAAAATTCTTAAAGCTTCTTCATAAAATGCGATACTTGGTTTACCCACTACATCATACTTGACACTAGTTGCGAACTCTAAGAGTTTTAAAACAGCACCTACACCAGGGTAGCGTTTGTTATTTTTTGCATATATAGAAGTCTCATGCATCCCAACAAGTGAAGCACCTGAGAGTAAAAAGTCTATCATCTGTGCATATTCATCCGCACTAAAGTCTTCTTTTATGGCAACGAGAACAGTTTTAGGATTTTTAAAATCTAATGTATAGCCCATATCTTGCAGTGTTTCTATAAATGCTGGGGCACCATAAGCAGCTACAGACTCTTTTTCCACACGAGATTCGAGTAACATAAGAGGGTCTAAGTACTTGTCAAAACCGAAGTTAAATCCAAGACTTTTTAAAAATGTGTGAAAATCACGCGATGCTTTTTTCGTGTTGTTTGTTACAACAATATAGGGAGTATGCATCGCATTTAATTTGTCTATAAACTCTATACTTCCAGAAATCGGGCTCTTGTCACTATCACTTATAAGAGTCCCTTGAACATCGATGAAATACACTTTTTTTCCTTAGTTTACTAAAAACTCTTGCTCTAATGCAATAAGGTCTTCAAATGTCTCACGCTTACGAATGAGTCTATCTTCTCCACCTTGCAGTGCGACCTCTGCACTACGGCCACGAGTATTATAGTTACTTCCCATACCAAAGCCATACGCTCCAGCACTATGAACAACGATAAGGTCATTATGGTTAAGCTCTGGCAATGGATAATCTTTTGCAAAAAAGTCACCACTTTCACAAACAGGACCAACAATATCTACAGGTCTTGGCTCAGATCTTGAATCTGTAATAGCTTCTATTTTGTGGTAAGCACTATAAAGAGCAGGACGAAGAAGATCATTCATAGCACCATCAATAACTACAAATTTTTTCGCACCATTTTGTTTTTCATAAAGTACTTTACTTACAAAATAACCTGCATTTGCAGTTAAAAAACGCCCCGGTTCACAAAGAATAGTTAAATCAAGTGCATTTAAGCATCCTAAAATAGCCTGTGCATAATCGTAAGGTTTAATCGTAGTTTCATCATCATACTTAATACCTAAACCACCACCAATATCAAAAAACTTTAATTCTATTTTAATAGTTTGCAGTGAACGAACTAAGTCAGCAACTATTTCAGCAGACTCACGAATAGGCTGTAGTTGTGTAAGTTGTGAGCCGATATGAAAATGAATTCCTACAGGATCTAAATGCTCAGAGTTATTTGCCATAATGTACATACGTTTAGCAGTACTGAGATCAACTCCAAACTTATTATCATGAAGACCTGTTGAAATGTAGGGGTGTGTTTTAGGGTCAATATTTGGATTTACACGAATACTAATACGAGAAACTTTATCCAGTTCTTTAGCTATCATTGCAACACGCTCTAACTCAGCAGCAGACTCAACATTAATATAAAGTATATCTTTTTCTATTGCTTCGCGAATCTCATCATCATTTTTTCCAACACCTGAAAAAATAATTTTGTATGCAGGAATTCCTGCCATAAAAGCACGACGAACTTCACCAATAGAAACACAGTCAGCACCAGAGCCTAAAGAGGCAAAGTGTTTTACAACACTAAGGTTAGAGTTTGCTTTTACAGCATAAGCCAAGATAGATTTACGACCTTTGAAAGCTTCTTTAAGCTCAGCATATTGTGCTGCCATATAGTCAAAGTCATATATATAAAGGGGAGTTTTGTATTTCGTTGCAAGTTGTTTAAAATCGATCATAAAATTTCCAAATTCTTTTTAAGTGATTTTATCCAAAATGTGCTTATAGATGCGTTAAGTTGCCATCCTATATTTTTTCCACTGTCTTATAGCGATTAATAAAAGGATGGCAACAGGTGCTATAACCCCGACTTCGCTTGAGATTGTTTTATTATTTGAGAGTTCTATAAGCATAAATAGAATGCCCCAGATAAGTAAAGTTGCAAGAATCGCCCCAAAACTAAAGAGTGAAACATTCAAAAAACGCACACTTATAGGTACAAAGAAAAAGATGATAACTATAAGACAAGGAACAAAAAGAGGATAGATAAATATTTTGTAAAGTGCCCCTTTAATACTACTAGTATTCATCCCTTGTGCTTCAAGTAAAACAATTGCATCTATAGCATTTTTAATAGTAAAATTCACCTTACCTTCATACACTTGATCTAGTATTTTTGGTCTAAAACCTTCTAATATTTTCAAGTCATGTGCTTCTGTTACAGAGACACCAGTTGACTCAAAACTTAGGTCATCTGGTTTTGTAATAATATCTGCTCTATTTATAATCCAGTATCCATCTCGGTAAGTAGCACTTTTAGCAACAATAACTTCTTTTAAAGAGTTTTCTTTTACACTAAATACACGAACATCTTCTGCTTTTTCCTGTAAAGGCAGCATCTTTGCAAAATAGACATACTGTCCCTTATAAGTAAAAAAAAGATCTCTTGTGGGAGAAAGATACTGAGAGTTTTCACGAATATTATTTGAGAACTCATCAGCACGGGCGAAACTTGACCATGAATGCAGTGATATGAAAAGTAAAATAATTGTAGAAGAGACTACTACAAAGGGTTTTAATACATCAACCCTTGTGTAACCTAAAGAGAAGAAAGATACTAAAGCATTTGAACGGATAAGAAATATTTTTGTACTTATCATTGCAAATACCAATGCTAAAGGAAGGAGCATATCTATAGCGAAGAAAGCTTTATATACAAGATAAATAAGTAAAAGATTGGCTGAAGATGAGAGGCTATCTGCATTTCCCATATAGTCAAAACCGACCATAAACAAAACTAGAGCACTCATAATTACAAAAAAATACTTTAAGTAATGTAATGCTATATATTTAAAAGCTAACATTAGTCTGCTTTTGGTGCTGATTTTTGAGAAAATTTAGAGCTTGTGTCTTCCATTGAGTTAGAGAGTAAAAAGAGGACAGCCTCAGATGCTTTCTCTATAAATACCTCTAAATACGACTCTTGGTCTTTAGAAAATGCTCCAAGTACATAAGAGGAGACTTCCCCCTTATGCTCAGGTTTTCCAATGCCCATACGTACACGTATATACTCTTTACCTATGCGAGAATCTATTGATTTTAAACCATTATGACCACCATGACCACCACCGAGTTTAAAACGCAA
>Ga0256826_1001913_pt1 | contig 12897 bp, 14 predicted proteins | sample CV79metaG_FD_185975 | JGI IMG/M metagenome (GOLD analysis project Ga0256826, IMG submission 185975) | Hydrothermal vent microbial communities from East Pacific Rise, Pacific Ocean - CV79 | ecosystem: Environmental > Aquatic > Marine > Hydrothermal vents | place: Pacific Ocean: East Pacific Rise...
CACTAAAAACTATAACTCGCATTGACATAGTAGTAACGTCCTGGCTCATTCATCAACATCACATCGCCACCACCACTGAGTAGTGTTAAGTCTTTGTATGTGTTAGAGACGGCGTAAGTCTTGTCAAAGATATTGTCAACACCTGCTGTTAGACCGAAGCCATAAGCAAACTTATGATCAACTTTGAGGTTCATGACACCCCATGAAGGTAGCTCTTGTTCTCCGTTGTCATCATCATAGTTTGTCCATGCAGCAGCACCAACAAACTCCACACTTGCTAAACTCTCTTGGTAGTAGAAGTAGTTGAGTGATACATTTCCTTTAAGTGGTGGGATCTCTGCTAAGTTGGTGTTGGTTTGACCTGGTAGGGCTTCATCTTTTTGACCACGCTGGTAGGCAACACCAAAGTCTGCGTAGAGATCATCGAGAGGGTAGTAACTACCACTGACTTCAATACCATATATGGTAGCATCAATGTTTTCGAAGGCATTGACGGCTGCACCCATACCGTTGACATTGGAAGCGTTGTAGTAGATGTAATCTTTTAAGAGACTGTAGAAGAGTTTGGTCTTGACATTAAAACTATCGTAGGTGTTCTCCATACCTAAATCGACTTCGTAGTTGGTTGTCTGATCAAGATCATCTGTCCCTACAACATTACCCATAGAGCCGATGAAGTAGAGCTCTCTTGCGTCAGGAACACGCGATGCTTTACCTGCGCCTCCAAAGAGGGTTAAGCTGTTTGATATATCGTATGTGGTGAAGATATTGGCACTGAGGGCTTGGTAGGCATTGTCTTGTTGTGTTGCGTTGTATGCTCTACGTTCAGGTTTTACAGAGGTATCATCATAGCGTAGACCATACTTAATATTGACAGTGTTAACACGCTGTTCTAAGTTAGCAAAAAGTGCGATGTTGGTGGTGTCTACATTGGTGATTGAGGTCTTGATATCACCTGTTGGCGTCTTCATAGGTAGGCCATTTTTGTAGTAGGTACCATCCCAGTTTCTAACACTTCCATCAAAACCGACAGTAAGATCAAGGTCATCATTAATCTCAGTGAGGTTTTTGATCTTTGCTCCTTGGACCTCTGTAGTCAAAGCACTTGTGATCTCACCCAAAGTAAGGGCAGATTTACGGTACTTAATGGACATAGGGTGTTCAACATCTGAGTAGTAGTACTGAACATTTAGTTTTTTTGAGAAGGGTGCAATATCACGGATGATGTACTCAGCAGTATAGAGGTTAGAGTCATCATAAAGTGCGTCCATCTTACTTGAAGGGTATAAGACATCATCACTACGGTTTGCGGTGTAGCCAAATCGTAACTCTTGATCATCTGTGATATCGATGTAGACCTTACCCATTAAAGTCTTTTTAGTATAAGCATCCATATCACGATACTGATCTTGGTAGGCTACGTTAGGGTCAGCAGCAGGGTTGTTAATAATGAAGTTGTCGATCTGCTCAGCAAAGTTGTTGCCATCTCCATCTCTGTATTGACCACTGTTCTCACCTGACATACTGAGCAAAAATTTGAAATGCTCTGTTCCACCACTGATGGTTGCAGCGGCTTTTTTGTAGTCAAAACTTCCGTAACCGAGATTAATATCACCATGAATATCTTCAGTAGGTTTTCTAGTGGTGATCTTGACGGCACCACTAAGTGTTCCAAAGGTCTCTACATCATAAGGACCTTCAATGATCTCAATACTATCAATATTGTTATTGACAATGTGTGAGGTTGTCGGGTCCATACGGTTAGGACAGGCACCATAAAGTTTAGCATCATCAATCAAAACGTTGATATTGTCTTTTTTTTGTCCACGTAAGATGATGTCGTTGGCAACACCACTACGACGTACCAAAGAGATACTGGGTACTTTTTTAGCAAGCGCCTCTGCAACATCTGCAGATTTGATCTCTTCACCACTGACATCTTTAAGTTCAGTGCTCTCAACAGCGATCGGGTCAATTGTAACTTCAGCAGCACCTAAGATAGCGGCACATACTAAAGAGAGGTAGATTGTTTTTTTCATTTTCATTTCCTAAGTCATAAATACTATAAGTTGATGAAGTATAAAAAAGTAGTGTTACATTAGTGTTAATTTTTAGTGAGAACTCCAAATGGAGAAGAAAAATCTTTGTTATAATGCTGCCATGAATCAAAATGAAAAAATAAAACGCATCGTCTTAATCTTTTTAGGGGCTCTAGCTTCGGGTTACTTTATGTATAGTGGCTTCTCACTACTCTTTGTTGAAGAAGATACCAACACGACTCAAACTCAAGCTATCACACACCTCTCAGAGTAACTGCTTTTGGAAACTGCATACTAACGCAGTGAAGTGATCCATGTTGACGGATCAATACGCTACACTCAATAGGGATGATCTCTCTCTCTTTAAAGAGCTCTTGGAAGATGGCTAAAGCCTCCTTATCTTGAGGATCACTGTAAGTGGGTACTAAAACAGCGCCATTGATGATCAAAAAGTTAGCGTAGGTGGCAGGTAGCCGCTCTTGGTTGTAAAAGATGGGCTCTGTCATAGGAAGTGGTATGAGCTTAAAGGGTTGATCGTTTAAGTCACGTAAGTTTTGAAGTGCTCTCTCCATTTTTTGAAGTGCTTCGTAATGCTCATCTTCTTTATTGTCACATCTAAGATAGACAATGGTGTCCGTTTTCACAAAACGTGCGAGCGTATCAATGTGGCTGTCTGTGTCATCTCCTGCCAAATAACCATGATCTAACCATAAGACTTTTTGGATCCCTAAGGTCTGATTGAGGACGGCTTCGACTTCAAACTTTTGGGTGAGTTTACGGTTGCGATTGGGATTCATCAGACATTGTGAGGTCGTTAGGAGTAAGCCCTCTCCATTACTCTCTATGGCACCCCCTTCTAAGATGAAACGCTCTTTTTGGTAGCTGGCACCATAGTACGGTTGTAACTTAGCGGTGAGGGCATTGTCTAAAGAGGCATCAAACTTATCACCCCAACCTGTGAAACTAAAGTCCATGACTTTGGCTTGGTCGTTGTCGATGGTGGTCATACCGCTACAGTCTCTTGCCCACGTATCATCACTCTCTTCTTGCACAAAGTAGAGGTTCTTAAAGCTTGTAAAATAGCTTTTGACACGTGCAATCTCATCACAAACAATAAGACACTTTTCAAACCGTGCAATAGCACTAGCAATAGCCACAAAGTTTTGTGAAGCTTCATCAAGATAGGGTGCCCAGTCACTTTGAGCGTGTGGAAAGATGAGCTGTATAAAAGATTGCTCTTCAAATTCTGCAGGAAGTCGTAGCACTATCTCTCCTTGATTGTTGGTTTATTTACCATGCGAAGCCTACACTTGATATAATCTCATATGTCAATCATTAAACTAAGCCGTGAGGCATTTTTTCATAACCTTGATATTATTGCACAAAAAGTTGGTGGAGTCTCTAAAGTGGCCATTGTTCTTAAAGACAATGCTTATGGTCATGGCCTTTTAGAGATGGCAACTTTAGCAAAAGAGTATGGCCTTACAGAAGCTGTAGTGCATACTTTAGTAGAAGCTCAAGCTATCTATGACTACTTTGATCGTATCTTGATCTTGGGCCGTCAAGAGGTGCTTGTTGATGCAAAGTTTCATTACACCATCAACACCTTAGAACAGATCAAAGAGATGCCTGCGGGTGCGTTGGTCGAACTCAAAGTCGATACAGGGATGCACCGCAATGGTGTCGCGATGGATGAGGTGACAGAGGCGCTATCTTTGATCGATCAGCAGGCTTTAGAACTGCGAGGTCTCTTTAGCCATCACCGTAGTGCTGATACCCTCTCAAGTGAGTGGTTCTTTCAAAACCAGAACTTTGAAAAAGTCAAACAAATGGTGCAAGTCTCACGTATTTCATCTAAGATACGCTTTCATATGAGTAACTCTGCTGGAACTTTTCGAAATGTAGATTGTAGTGAAGATCTAGTTCGTGTTGGGATCGCCGCTTATGGCCTTTTAGAGATGGATGAGACTCTAGAACAACCAGACCTAAAACCAGTACTCTCTTTGCATGCTCAAAAGATAGCAACACGTACCTTGAAACAGGGTGAGCGGTTGGGTTATAACGCAACTTTTAGAGCAGATGAAGATATCATCGTTACTACATACGATCTGGGGTACGCCATGGGTCTGTTGCGTAGTGCATCTAACGATTATGTAGCCCCTTGTGGTGCGAAACAGCTTGGTCGTATCTCTATGGATAATGTTAGCTTTAGTGGTGACCAAGCGATGTTAGAGATCTTTAAGAGTGCGGCTGATTATGCGAAGGTTGCAGGGACGATCTCGTACGAGGTCTTGACCTCATTGTCCCCTGCATTAAAAAGAGAAGTGTTCTAAAAGCGAATATTGCTCTTGGTTATAAACTTCTTCTCAGACCACTGCGCTTCTTTAAGCTTTAGGAGTGTTTTTACTTCATCATTGACCAGACGATAAGAGAGTGTGATAACAGCATTTCCAGCACCTTTGAGTAGCGCAACTGTGATCTGTTTTTCTCCTTTAGCGGGGACAGATTGATCTGGGGTTGCTGTGACTGCAAGATGAGGAATCGTCTTTTTGCCGCGCTTATCTTTGTAATGCTGTGTTAGAGAGATTGTTGTAGAGTTCATACGTGTTGAGCCACTCATAAAGGTGATATCCAAGATCAGTTCACGTGATCCAAAACCTGTTGGGATGTTGTGTGGATTATCATTGTGTAGGGTGATGATCAGTTCACTTCCTGTAGCTTGTGCACTGATGCTAAGCGCATCTTCCCATAACCATTTGGTATGGGCACCCACAAAGCCATGCTCACGAATCATACGTTTTTTAGGCTTTCCATTGTCAATAGGAAGGTTACTTGCGATCCCCATTTTTTTAGGACTCATATGACAATCTGCACAGAGTTTGTCTGAACTTTGGTACTCATCTTTAGTGTTGGCAAAGACCAAGCCACTCTCTGAGCGGTCATTAGCATGACAGACTAAACAGAGTTTTTTAGAGTCTTTAGAGAAGAAATCACGCTCTTGGGTCTTGTGATAAGGTGACTTAGCATCTTCAAATGGGCCACTCATGATACCCACAGGGTTCCACTCTATGCGGTTAATACCACGCTGCGATTCAGGAAGGTTCTCATGGACCTTGTTGACATTGTGACAGACCAGACAGTTAATCCCCTCGGCTAAGGCATGGTTTGCGACAGCTTTGTTGACTTCAGAGTCCTTAGCAAGCTCCATAACGGAATCTATAGCATAGTCAATACCGGTAGAGGTGACGGAGATACGAGGATTATGACAGGTGGCACATTGTACTTTGACGGCATTAAGAGGTTTTCGGGTTTTACGTTGAACATAGTCAATGCTTCTTCTAAAGTACTCATCACTGTTGTAATGAGATTTTGCATGGTATGAGTGGGACCACTGTTTGACAATGTGCATATGACATTTTTTACAGTTGGTTGAGTCTGCAAATTTGTCGTTGAGTTTAGGAGCGGCTTGGGGAGCTGCTGCATACAAGGTGGTTAAAAAGAGGGTGAGTGCCAACAGTTTTTTGATCATCATTATTTTCCTACAAATCAAGTAATCTTATATAGTGTATGGAAATAATGCTTAGTTTTTCTTTTAAACTAAGATGCGTTCAAAAAGCTTAGCGATGTTTATCGAGCCAGACCATAAGACCTTTTTGAGCATGAAGGCGGTTCTCTGCTTCATCAAAGATCGCACTTTGAGGACCCTCTAGGACTGCTTCACTGACCTCTTGACCACGATAGGCTGGAAGGCAGTGTAGAAAGAGTGCTTTGTCTTGTGCATGAGACATTAAAGCATCATCTACAATAAAACCACCAAAGGCAGTGATACGCTCCTCTTTCTCATCTTCTTGACCCATAGAAGCCCAGGTATCAGTTGTAACGACTGTAGCCCCTTGTGTCGCCTCTTGAGGAGAGTGTGTAAAGATCAGTTTGGCACCGCTCTCTTGCGCAATAGCTTCAGCCTCAGCACGAATCTCAGCATCAACCTCATAACCTGAAGGTGTTGCTACACGAAGTTCAAAGCCCATTTTTGCTGCAAGCATCATCCATGAGTGTGTCATGTTGTTACCATCACCAATGTAGGCAACGATAGGATGTGTTGCATGGTTATGTTCGATCATGGTCATATAATCAGCCAAGAGTTGGATGGGATGATAACTATCTGTCAGACCATTGATCACAGGGACTTTAGAGTAAGCAGCGAACTCTTCAAGTAGGCTATGGGCAAAGGTACGGATCATGACCATATCACACATGCTAGAGATAACACGTGCAGTATCTTTGATGGGTTCACCACGACCAAGGTGGATGTCTCTGTTGGATAAGAAGAGACCATGCCCTCCCAGTTGGAAGATACCCGTCTCAAAACTAACACGAGTACGTGTAGAGCTTTTTTCAAAGATCATTGCTAATGTCTTTTTAGGCATATAATCAGGTAAAGATCCTGATTTAAGCTCTTTTTTAATATGAAGTGCCAGTTCGATGATCTCTAAGATCTCTTCTTGGGTGTAGTCTTTGAGTGATAAAAAATGTCTCACTATAGTGTCCTTCTTGTCTGTCTTATGACTGTTTCGCCAAGATCATCTCGCAGCTTTGAGCTTTTCCGATGTAGTAACCTTGTGCGTATTCGATACCTAGTTCTTGAATAATAACATAAATTTCTTCACTACTAACGTATTCAGCGATTAATTTGATCTCTAAAGAGTGTGCAAGATCGATAATCCCTTTGACGATGTTACGATTTTGCGTGTTGGTATCGATATCTTTGATGAGTGAACCATCGATCTTGATGAAGTCCGGTTCGATCTGTGAAAGGTAAGAGAAGTTGGAGTAACCCGTACCAAAGTCATCGATAGCGATCTGACATCCCATCTCTTTAAAGGCTTTGATGATACGGATATATTGATCATGCATTAACTCTTCAGTCTCTATGAGTTCAATGGTAATGAGTGATGATGAGACGTCATAACGTTTGAGTGCATCTTTGAAGTAGTGAAGCATGTCATCGTCAAGATCTTCTCTTGTCATGTTGATAGAGAGTTCACTTTGACAGTGTTGCAGTGCGGTGAAAGATTGATCAATAATGAGTTTGGTTAACTTCTTCTCTAGACCCATCTTTTGTAAGATACTTAAAAACTCAATAGGTGCAGCAACACTACTTTTGTCATCATTGAGTAGACGGATCAAGACCTCGTACTTTTTAAAAGAGGGATCATCAACAGAGACAATGGGCTGAAAGTAGGCTTCAAAAAGTTTGTTGTTGAAAGCTTCTTTAATACGCTTTACCCACTCGAAGTTACGTCTATAATGCTCTTTATAACTGTTGTCACCTTCAAAGATCTGGTAATGTTTTTGATAGTTTTGAGCATCTTTAAGGGCAAGTTCTGCATGGGTGATGAGTGAACTTGGTGTAGAGTGCTCATCACTATAGGCGATACCAAAAGTAAAGTTAAGTGGCATCTCCACATCATGGTGTTCTACCAGATGGGTATCGGTTAGCTTGGTGATGACCTCTAAGATACGGACCTTATCTGCACAAACAATGACAAATTCATCACCCCCTACACGATAGACTTTGACGGCATGATCGGAAGGTGCTATGGAGTTTTCTACCATCATCTTTAGTGTTTCAGCACTCTTTTGAAGGTAGAGATCTCCCACCCGTTGACCAAATGAGTCATTAATCATAGAGAAGTTTTGAATGTCTATGTATAAGAGTGTAAAACGCATCTTGTTGTCGAGGGCCTCTTGTAAGACACTAAAAAGTTTAACACGGTTGGGTAGGTTGGTTAAGGCATCGGTCTCATAGCTCTCTCGAATAATCTCGATCTGTTCGTTGATTTTGTTGTTAAAGGTAAAAAGCTTTCTATAGACCTGTCCTAATTCACTTGGTGATTTCAGTAAGATCATACGCTCTTCACGATTATGGTTTTGATTGGTTTCACTTAAAAACTCTAGTAAGGTACGTAGTGAGAGGTTAATATCTGCAAAGATGAAGAAGGAGATAAATGCTGTTACAAAGAGTGGGATGAAAAGCATCGCCAGATCTTTATAGACTTGGTTTAAGTAGTGTAGACGATCTTTATCAATCTGCTGAGAAAGTGTTTGGTAGACATCTTGGATGACAAGATGAAGGTTTTGGATAAAGACAAGGGAAGCATGATTGAAGTTTTTAAGAGAAAACTCTGCTTCACCTTGAACAAAAAGTGCATCTCTAAAGTTCTCTTTTTCAATGTTAAGTGTTACAAAATCTCTGTTTTTGTAACTGTTGTAGAGTGCTTGGATCTGGTTGCTTTTAGCCACCCGTTTAAAGTCATCAAAAGCACTTTGTGCTTTACCACTTTGAAGTAAGATGACTTCATATAGCTGTTGATTAAGACTTTTTTCTCCCATGACAGCAAGGGTCAAGTCAGACTCTAGTGCACTATACTCAATGGCATTTAAGATGTTAAAGTAAGCAACAAAACCATGTGTTCCATGCTTTTGAGTCATAAGACCGATGATATCAACAAGATGTTTGATGAGACTGTCTGTATAAAAGCGCACAACTTCAGTTCCATTAATCTTTTGTGCCTTGACATCACTACGAATTTGCTCTAGTTTTTTGAGTGATTTTAAGACGATAGAACGTTTTTTATCGTAGTTACACTGCAGCATAAATGATTGAAGTTTGTGTAAGCGTTGCTGGGTCGTGTCGATACTTTTTTGAAAGGCTTCTTGATCATGGCTGAGGTAGAGTAGATCTAAAGCACTACGACGTTCTGATTCAAAGACAGCAACAAGCGACTCAATAGCGTGAGCCTTTTCAAGATCATTGGTGATACTGACACGCTCTTCATAGCGTTCATAGTTTGTAGCAATATACGAGAGATTCCAAAATACAAGCCCCGTAATGAGAAAAAGTATGATAAATGCAACTTTAGACTTAACACTAAAGCGGCTTAAAAAATGAAGTATCTCGTTATGCAAATAGACCTACTTTAGTAGCTGAGCTACTTCTTTGGCGTGATAGGTGATGATGATATCAGCGCCTGCGCGCTTGAAACCGATCATCGTCTCCATTAACACTCTATCATAATCTATAAGATTTTGTGCACCTGCCATCTTTAACATAGCATACTCTCCACTAACATTGTAAACACATAATGGTAGTGAGGTGTTCTCTTTGATGTCACGAATGATATCGAGGTAAGCAAGGGCAGGTTTGACCATCAAGATATCTGCACCTTGGCGCTCATCTGCAATACTCTCACTGATCGCTTCACGACGGTTGGCTGGATCCATCTGGTAGCTTCCACGATCACCAAATGAGGGAACAGACTCAGCAACATCTCTAAATGGTCCATAATAACCACTTGCAAACTTGGTTGAGTAACTCATGATAGGAAGGTTCTCATAACCATTAGCATCAAGTGCTTCACGTAGTGTCTCGATGATACCATCCATCATTCCTGATGGTGCGATCATATCAGCACCTGCTTTAGCATGAACAAGGGCCTGTTTAGCAGAGATCTCTAAGGTTGCATCATTATCGACTGTTTCATGAACATGGTCGATGATACCACAGTGGCCATGGTCTGTATACTCACAAAAACAGAGATCCGTGATGACAAACATCTCAGGGTGGGCTGCTTTGATCTCACGAACGGCGTTAGCGATGATACCGTGATCACATAGAGCGTCACTTCCCACAGAGTCTTTGGTCTCAGGGATACCAAACAAGATGATGGAGTAGAGGCCAAGTGCTTTGAGTGTTTCACACTCTTTGATGGCAACATCAAGGCTCATCTGGTAGACACCAGGCATAGAAGCGACTTCTGTTTTGATGTTTTTACCTGGGTAGATAAAAAGAGGGTAGATGAGATCATCAGTTGAGACATGAGTCTCTCGCACAAGTGCACGTAAAGTTGGATTTAAACGGTTACGACGAAAACGTTGGAACATAAGGGCCTTTCAGGGTCTCTAAGTGTCTGAAAAAGTGTCACTCTGGACATCTTTTTTCATAGAGGGTAGTTTAGGTATAATTTTATATCAATTGCACTATATTAACGACAAGAATATTAAAGTAAGTAAAAGTATGAGAATGAACATAAAAATTTCTGATGTTGCACAGTTACCATCACGTTTTGGTAACTTCCAAATCAAAGCATTTCAAGAACATCATAAAGAGCATCTTGTTATATATAAAGAAAAATTAGGCGAAGCTCCCATTGTAAGAGTACACTCCGAGTGTCTTACTGGTGACGCCCTAGGAAGTCTGAAATGTGACTGTGGTGATCAACTAGCCTATGCACTAAACATGGTTGAAAAAGAGGGCGGTATGGTGATCTATCTACGTCAAGAAGGTCGCAATATTGGTCTTTTAAACAAGATCAATGCTTACGCACTTCAAGATAAGGGTCTTAACACCATTGAAGCAAATCACCAATTGGGCTTTGCGGCAGATGAGCGTACCTATGAGATGGTGAGCTTTGTGTTAGAGCACTTTGGTATTAAAAAGATCCGTCTTTTGACCAATAATCCAACCAAGATTAATGCCTTAGAAGGTATAGAGATCTTAGAGCGTCTACCCATTATCATTGATTCAAATGAACACAATGTGGACTACTTACAGGTCAAAAAAGATGAGATGGGACACCTCTTATAAAATGAAAAGGTTTAATATGATGAGACTGATATTGGTGATGTTACTTACTTTAACGCTTCAGGCTAAAGAGGGTGAGTGGTTTGTAGGTCTAGAAGGTGGTGTTGCAGGCTCAAAACTTAACACTGCAGATAGCAACTTGTCACGTGAATATGCCCCTTCATATGGATTAAAAGTAGGACTACGTGAAGATCATTCTCGTCTCTATATCGGTGTCGATATGAGTAAAGATAGTGGCGCGCAGTTTTCGTCAGTGATTGCACCTTATCTTGCGTTAGAAGGTACCAGTAATATTTTTGACGTTATCTCAGATATTGATGCACGGTTTTTTCTAGGTTTTCGCGTAGGTGGTACTTTCTCAACAGTAGCTGATAGTGATGTCAATGCGGTGATGTTAGGGGCACAAACAGGTTTGATCTTTATGTTGCCTGCTGATTTTGAACTAGAGACAGCGTATAAACATACATTCTCTTTTAAAAATGAAGCTTCAAGTTTTAATACGGGTACACTTTACTTAGGTTTAAACTACAAATTTTCAGCTTATAACGAGTAGAGATGGATATTAAAGCCAAACTTTTAGAAGAGGGCATTACCCTTGATGATCAGTTTTTTGAGTATGTAGTACGCTATAAAGAGCAGCTCAAAAAATGGAACAAGATTCATAACCTTACCGGTGCAAAAAAAGAGGAGTTGATGGATAAGTTCATTTATGATGCTGTCTACCCTGTCTCTTTTTTGCCTAAAGTCAAAAATATTTTAGATATTGGTACTGGGGCAGGGTTTCCAGGGATGATCTTAGCTTTTGCACTACCAGATACAGAAGTTATCTTATGTGAACCGCTACAAAAACGGGCCAGTTTTTTGCAGTTTATTAAAGCTGATCTAGGTTTGAAAAATGTAAGTGTTGCAAACTGTCGTGTTGAAGAGTTAGAACCGCGTCCTATAGAGCTAGTGACTTCACGTGCGGTGACTGACACAAAGATGTTGATGCACTTAAGTGAGCCTTTCTTAACGTCGGGCAGTCAGCTTCTTTTTTACAAAGGTGAGCGTGTTTTTGATGAGGTAGATGCTTCACTTAAACATAAAATCATTCAAACCGAGAAACGTCACTACCTTCTCATTGAGATCTAAGGAGATAATATGTTATTAAAACTAGGATTGGTCATTGCGGTGATCGCGATGGTCTACTTTTTCTTTTTCAAAAAGAAGAGTGCGCCACTGACTAAAGAGCGCCGTGAAGCAAAAAAAGCAGAACAAGAAGATGAGATGGTCGCATGTGAAGTGTGTGAGACCTATATCACGACTTCTGAAGCGATCATCTCTAAAAAGAAGTTCTACTGTTCAGTAGAGTGTAGAGATAAGGATTAGTAGTGTTACTCTTTGGACATCCGCTCATAACTTCTGAGACTTTTTATCGTATCACGACGGAAGCTGAGGTAGCAAAAACACCGGCAAATAGTACGATATTACTTACATTTGAAGCCAGTAATTTGGATTTGATTCGCCATTTGATTCAAAACGATATCTCTTTGGCTTTAAGGGTTGCGAGTGTAGAAGAGCTTGTCTTTGCTCATAACTTGCAGGCCCGTTATATCCTTGTTTCAGAGACTTTTGCACCAACGGCGCAGAAGCTGGCTGAGGCGTATCTTTTTGATGCAAAGGTGTTGTGTCATCTTGAAGATAACAGAAGTTTTGACGCTTTAGCTCTTAAAGGTATTGATGGTGTTATCTACAACAAAGCCATTGTTTCTGTATAGAACGGCTTTTATTGTCATGCTTCTTGTCATGATAAATGGTTGTTCAACACGTACCCACTCTGTTGCGCAACATCAGCAAGTTGTCAGTAGTGATCTCGATAAACTTTACCCTTATCATAATGCATGGCATACGACACCCTACAAGTTTGGGGGCACAGGTGCAAAGGGCATTGACTGCTCTTCATTTGTGCAACGTGCCTATTATGATCTTTTTAAGATCCGTCTTCCTCGTACTACAGCCGAGCAGGTCAAAAAGGGTAAGAAGGTCTCTCGTAACAATATCCGAACCAGTGATTTGGTCTTTTTCAAAACGGGTTATAACACCCGTCATGTTGGGATTTACTTGCAAAATGGGGATTTTATGCATGCTTCTTCAAGTAATGGGGTGATTATCTCTAGTTTGAAAAATAGTTATTGGAGTAAGCATTACTGGATGACACGAAGATATAAGTAGCTT
>Ga0256826_1001914_pt1 | contig 12895 bp, 12 predicted proteins | sample CV79metaG_FD_185975 | JGI IMG/M metagenome (GOLD analysis project Ga0256826, IMG submission 185975) | Hydrothermal vent microbial communities from East Pacific Rise, Pacific Ocean - CV79 | ecosystem: Environmental > Aquatic > Marine > Hydrothermal vents | place: Pacific Ocean: East Pacific Rise...
CTGTAATCAATTTCCTGGCACCACTACGCAGCAATTCAGTCAATGGATCAGCTGAAATCTCTCCTGGCTTTTTAAGCGCAATAATTTTATTCTTATTCATGACGTACCCTCTTTTTGTTGGAATCTTGTTTGGGCGAACTGATTCCACAGGGTACGTCATTTATTTTTTCATTGCTCCCTCAAACACCACTTTCGACCATAACTCTTTCTTCGACTCACTGGTTGCTAACTTTCCACTTGCACAATTTACAGCTTTGTTAATTGGCTCCTTATGTTTGAAGATGGTAGTTAAACGGAATAATTTACAGGTTCCGGAGAGATATACAGTTTTTTGGAAATAATTGCTACTTTGATGATTTTTCTTCAAAATAATCGGGGATAATATGAAATATTCTGAGAGCAGGCGAATAAGGGTGAGACTATTCTTTTTCAGGATAATTCTGGAGGAGAAGTGCCTCAACTGCCAGTAATTCAGTTTTTATGGTTTCAAGATAGTTTGGATTTGCAACAGCTATTTTCTGAAAAAATTTCTCAGGCTTATCACACATTAGAATTTTTTTTGCCCCAGAGATTGTAAAACCCCGTTCGTGAAGCAGAGTTTTTATTTGTAGAACCGTCTCAACATCAACTTTTCTATATAGTCTTTGATTGGAGTTGGTACGTTTAGGCTGGATTTCATTAAATTCACTTTCCCAATATCTCAGTACGTAGGGTTGCACTTCGGCCAATTTGCTAACCTCACCGATTTTAAAATAGAGCTTGTCGGGGATTTCCTCTCTCATTCAGTGTCAATAACTACTTCTTATTCGTTAACCTGCTCACGCATTTTTTTACTTGGGCGGAAACTTATCATTTGACGCTGTTTGATGGTGATTGTTTCACCGGTTCTAGGATTGCGGCCGCGACGTGGTTTTTTGTCACGTACGTTAAATGTACCAAAATGGACAAACTTGATGGACTCACCTTCGAGGAGTCTGCTTTTCATACGATCCAGAAAAGTGTCTATAAGCTCAGAGCAAGTACTCTGGGAGTAGCCTAGTTGGTTATTGAGAGCTTCAGCAAGTTCTTTTCGTGTCAGATTACCTTTATTCATAAAATCAACCTTCTCGCAAGCTTCCATTGAATTTGGAAGTCAATAAATTTATAAGTTTATTGTGGGACTTGATAACATTTTTTTCTGTTAGTGTCTTTGTTGGTGAACGATATGTAACAGAAATAGCGACACTCTTCATGCTTTTTTCAAGCGGTTTTCCCTGGTAGACATCAAATATTTCGCTGGTGACCATAAATTTAGCTTTACTTTTTTGTATAGTTTCAAGAATATCCCCAGCTTTAGTGCCCACTGGCACAAGAAGAGCAATATCTCGTTTTATGGCCGGAAAGACAGGGAGGGAAATGAAATTTTTTGGGGATTTTGTTAATGTACTGACTAAATCAAAATCCAGATCTATAAAATAGACATCCTGTTTGATACCAAATTGCCTGGCAACTTCAGGATGCACTTTTGCCAGCTGCCCAACTGCGCATTTTGTCGAGGTCAGAATCAGACATTGGGACGGGTCTGCAAATGTTTCAGTCTCACCATTTTCAGGGAGCCTGAAGTTGATAGTATCCTGCTCTCCACATCCCTGCAAACGAAGAGTCTCCAAGAGCAACTCAGTCATTCCTTTTGCATCAAAAATGTCGACGTCAGAGTCATCCGTGTATAGGAGTGACGATTCACCAGCCCGTCTTCCACTTAAAATACAGGTCAGTCTTTCTGTTTCTACCGGTTGTTCGTTTTCACCTTGCGGACGAAAAACTTTGCCAATCTCAAATAGTTTAACAGCCTTTTGACTGAAGTTACTATTGCGTTTGAGATTTTCAAGAAGTCCTGGAAGAAGCATGCTTCGCATCACTGACTGTTCTTCACTGAGAGGATTCAAGAGTTGAACCAGTTCACGTCTTGAGTCGTCCGCTGCAAGTTGCATCATATCAAGGTGTTTTTCTGTGACGAAACTGTAATTAATGGCCTCTGTAAAGCCGCTATCAACAAGGAGGGTGGATACCTGGGCACGAAGTTCTCGTTGAGGATTTTTGTCAGGGTAACTCAAGTGAACGGTTGGCAGGCTGGTTGGAATATTGTTATAGCCTATAAGTCGAGCAACTTCTTCTATGAGATCAACTTCACGTTCAATATCCACACGAAATGTTGGAGGGTTAACCCATAATGTGTCTTCGTCTTTAACTTTGCAGCGTATGCCGATGGATTGGAGTAAATCTGCGATTTTCTCATAATCCAGATCTATTCCAAGGAGTGAGGCAGTTTTTGAGATGCGAAGTGTCTGAGAATTTAATGGTCTAACTCCACCAAAATAATCAACACCACCGTCTACTGCTTTTCCACCGGCTATTTCACATAAAAGTGAAGCAGCCCGTTGCAGGACGATAACACACCCACCAGGGTCTACACCACGTTCGAAACGATAGGATGCCTCACTGCTCAGATTAAGTTTTCTGGCAGTTTTACGAATAGAAATAGGATTGAAGCAGGCACTTTCCAGAAGAACATTTGTTGTTTTCTCAGTAACTTCAGAACTCAGACCGCCCATAACCCCGGCAACAGCAACCGGTTTATCGGCGTCACAGATCATAAGCATATTGTGGTCAATATCTCGTTTTACGCCATCCAGTGTGGTAAATGTCCTTTCGTTGTTGCGAGGATTACGAACCAGGATCTGTTTGCCAGCCAGTTTATCGTAGTCAAAAGCGTGTAACGGCTGGCCATATTCCATCATTACAAAATTTGTGATATCCACAACATTGTTGATAGGCCGAATACCAATAGCAAGCAAACGTTTGCGCAGCCACCAGGGAGATGGGGCTATGGTGACATTCTGTATTAGTCTAGCGGCATATCGGGGGCAAAGTTCGTTGTTTTCGATATCAACACTGAAATATGCTCCATTGTGCTCAAGAGTTGCCTCTTCCACCGGTCGTTTAAGTGGGTTTCTTGTTATTCCGGCAACTTCACGGGCAATGCCAATGACAGATGCACAATCAGGACGGTTGGGAGTAAGGTCAACTTCAATAACAAGGTCATCGATTCCCAAAGCCTGAAGAAGTGGCTCGCCCTGTTTCGTGTCTTCGGGCAATTCCATAATGCCTTCATGGGAATTACTCAGTCCCAGCTCACTCTCGGAGCACATCATCCCAAAAGATTTGATACCTCTGACTTTTGAGGCCTTGATCTTCATGCCGCCAGGCATAATTGTTCCCACGGGGGCAAAGGCAGTGACCAACCCTTCGCGAACATTAGGGGCACCGCAAACAATGGACAATATCTCCGTACCTGTATCAACTTCGCAGACATGAAGTTTGTCAGCATCAGGATGGGATTCTACTTTAATAACTTTTACAGTCTGTAAACTTTCCAGTTCCGGAAAAAGTTGATCTACGCTGTCAACCTCAAGACCCAACATGGTCAGATGGTCTGCCAGTGCCTCGGGGCTGAGTTCTCCGGTATCAACGTACTCTTGTAACCAGTTAATGCTAAACTTCATGATATATCTCTGTTTCTATGCACTGGTAGGTAACTACTCAGAGCCTTCTAATGGCAATTTTCAACATTTTGATAAAAAAGTCGGATTCCCTAAAACCTTAAAATTGAGAAAGAAAACGAAGGTCGTTTTCATAATAAAGTCGAATATCATCAATACCATACTTGAGCATGGCGATACGTTCGATTCCAAGACCAAAGGCAAAGCCACTGTATATTTCGGGATTGTAACCAACCATTTTAAATACTTCGGGATCAACCATTCCGGCTCCCAGTATTTCCAGCCATCCTGTGTGTTTACACACACGACATCCCTTTCCTCCGCATATAACACAGCCGATATCAACTTCGGCACTTGGTTCTGTGAAAGGGAAAAAACTGGGGCGAAAGCGAAGTTCAAGATCCTTGTCAAACATCTTTTGGGTGAAAATGGTCAAGACCCCTTTCAGATCAGCAAAGGAAACATCTTTATCAACGAGAAATCCTTCAACTTGATGGAACATCGGGGTATGGGTAATATCAGAATCACAACGATACACCTTACCCGGAGCAATGACACGAAGGGGAGGCTGTTGTGACTCCATGATTCTGGCCTGCATGGGAGAGGTGTGTGTTCGCAGAAGAATTGAATCGCTTACGTAAAAAGTATCGTGCATGTCTCGCGCCGGATGATGGGCCGGAATATTCAGCGCTTCGAAATTATAATGATCATGTTCAACATCAGGACCCTCGGCAACAGAAAAGCCAAGGCTTTCAAAAATGGAGCAGACTTCGTTCATGATCTGCGTCACAGGGTGGAGCTTACCGGTTTGGGGCTTTCTGCCAGGAAGACTGAGGTCGATTGCTGAATCATCCACATTGCCGGAAGTATTCGCTGACAGCTCGTTCTGTTTGCTGTTGTAAAGGGATTCGATTTCTTTTTTAGCCGCATTTGCCAGTTGGCCCATGCGGGGTTTATCCTCTTTAGGGATCTTTCCAAGTCCCTTCATGATAGAAGAAAATTTACCCTTTCTGCCCAGAAATTCGATTCTGAAATCTTCCAGTTGCCCGCCGGTTGAGACAGCAGTCACTACCTTTTTTGCAAGGTTCTGTAGCGTGTTTAGTTCTTGCTCCATGGTCTCTTGATATTTTACTCTTTAAAACAATAAGCCGGTTTCAATAATCGAAACCGGCGTCAAAAAATGGCCGCATAAATGGCATATTGAACACCGCATACCAGTCTCCTGAAATGCGACGAATATTTCTCAAAAAATATCGCTGTAGTGATGACCCTCTGAGAGAATCAAAAGCGGCATTTATGCATAAGCCTCTTTAGCAAGATTCACTACTTCAGTGAATGCAGGAGCGTCAAGGATTGCCATATTGGCAAGAACCTTCCGATCCAGATCTACATTAGCTTTCTTCAGACCGCCAATGAGCCTTGAATAATTGATTCCATTCATCTTGGCACCTGCATTGATACGGATGATCCAGAGACGACGGAAATCACGTTTTTTTGTGCGACGATCACGATAGGCGTATTGCAAAGCCTTGTCAACGGCTTCTGTAGCTGTACGGTATAATCTGGATTTTCCACCCCTGTATCCTTTGGCAAGTTTCAGGACTCTATTTCTTCTTCTACGGGCTTTAAAACCCCTGGTTACGCGTGGCATCTTGTTGCTCCTTATCTGTTTCCGGGGATCATTCCGGGGAAATATCTATAGTTAACTCTTCGAATAATCCTACATGTAGGGAAGGATTTTTCTGATTACTCTGGCATTTGAAGGATCAACCAAACCGGATTTACGCAGGTTGCGTTTACGCTTCGTGGACTTTTTGGTCAGAATGTGACTGGTAAAAGCCTTGGAACGTTTAATTTTTCCAGATCCTGTTTTCTTGAAACGCTTGGCAGCGCCTCTTTTTGTTTTCATTTTAGGCATCTTGTACTCCTTGGAATGGCTTTATGAATAATTGCTGTTATTATTCAGCCATTATATCATCTATTAATAAAATATATGCAATTCTATTCGTTTTTGGGGCCAACAAACATAACTAATTGCCGGCCTTCCATTTTCGGTGCTTGTAAAATAACTGAATCTTCTTCCAGGCAGGCAGAAATTTTCTGCATGGCGTCCATACCAACGGTTTGACAATAGACGATTTCTCGTCCACGAAAGCGCATGGTCAGTTTCACTTTGTTCTTCTTTTTCAGGAATTTCTTAACATTTTTAATCTTGAAATTCAGGTCGTGTTCTTCGGTCTTCGGGCGGAACTTAATCTCTTTAGTTTCTACAGTTGTCTGCTTTTTCTTTGCTTCCTGCAGTTTCTTGGATTGTTCGTATCGGAACTTATCATAGTTCATAATACGGCAGACAGGTGGCTTAGCATTTGCGGAAATCTCTACAAGATCCAGATCTTCATCATAGGCGCGTGCAAGGGCATCTTCTGCGCTGAATATTCCAAGTTGTTCGCCATCGCTGCCGATAAGTCGCACTTGTGGATGACGAACAGCCTCGTTTGTTTTAACTTTCACTTCCCGTTGAACCGGAGCCCTTTTTCCTCGACGTTTAATGTTACTACCTCCAAACTTGATTGTATGGTTTATAAAGTTACTGCTCTGTAAAGCGGAGTCATTTGCTTACAGATCACGAAAAACTTTATGAATGATTTTTTGTAACGGTTCAGGAGCGCTCCTGGACAAGTTACCAATTTTTTATATCCCGCGTCCTTTCAGACACTCAGCTGCAATTTTGTCCGCAAAATCTGTGACAGACATATCTGCTATGTTTTTTCCGTTACGCAGACGGACAGTGACTGTACCGCTTTCTTTTTCCTTATCACCAATGATCAGCATGTAAGGAATCTTGTCCATTTGTGCTTCTCTGATTTTATAGTTCAGTTTTTCGTTACGCAAATCTTTTTCTATGCGTACGCCAGCCTTTCGCAGCTGGGAGTAAACCTCTTCACAGTAGTCAGCCTGCGCATCGGTTATATTCATGATTCTTGCTTGCAAAGGAGCAAACCAGAGAGGGAAAACACCGGCATAATGTTCAATCAATATACCAATAAAGCGCTCAAGGGACCCCATAAGTGCTCTGTGGATCATGATGGGCTGGTGTTCTTTGTTGTCTGAACCAGTGTATTTGATGTTAAAGCGTTCCGGCAGATTAAAGTCAACCTGAATGGTTGAACATTGCCAGGAACGTCCTAGCTGGTCTTTGATTTTAATATCAATCTTGGGGCCATAAAAAACACCTTCACCAGGATCGAGCTGGTAATCCAGGCCTTTCTTTTCAAGGGCGAGTTTCAACGCTTCGGTTGATTTTTCCCAGTTTTCATCGCTGCCCACATATTTTTTGGGCCTGGTAGAAAGATAAATATCATACTGGTCAAAGCCGAAGGTCTTCAGGATTTCCAGGTTTAAGTCAAGAATGGCAAAAATTTCATCTTCCAGCTGCTCATGCATGCAGAAAATGTGTGCATCATCCTGGGTAAAGCCGCGTACGCGCATAAGCCCATGTAAGGCACCGGCACGCTCATAGCGGTATACCGTTCCCAGTTCACACCAGCGGATAGGAAAATCGCGGTAGCTTCTTTTGCTGCTGTTATAAATGCCGATATGAAACGGGCAGTTCATGGGCTTGAGCTGGTACGCTACTTCATCTATATCCATGGGCGAATACATATTTTCGCGATAAAAATCAAGATGACCGGATGTCTTCCACAGATCAAGTTTTGCAATGTGGGGAGTGTAGAGCAGTTCGTAATCTTTTTTATAGTGTGCGTCTTTCCAGTAATCTTCGATGAGTTTACGAAGAAGAGCACCTTTTGGTTGCCATAGAATGAGACCTGGTCCGACTTCATCCTGTATGGTGAAGAGTTGCAGTTCTTTACCAAGCTTGCGGTGGTCTCTCTTCCTGGCTTCTTCAAGAGCATTGAGATGCTTTTTTAAAGCCTTCTTATCAAAAAATGCGGTGCCATAAATGCGCTGCAGCATATCGTTCTGTTCGTTGCCACGCCAGTATGCACCGGTAACGCGCAAGAGTTTGAATGCTTTAATCCAGGAAGTGTCAGGAAGGTGAGGTCCCCGGCAGAGATCTGTGAAGTTACCCTGTTGATACAGAGAAACAGATTCTTCGTTTAAATCCTGAATTAACTCAACCTTATATTTTTCACCTTCACTTGCAAACTGTTGTATGGCCTCGGCAGATGTAATTTCACTTCTTAAAAATGGTTGAGCAGATCGAATAATCTCTGTCATTTTTGTTTCGATCTGTTCAAAATCTTCAGGTGTAAAAGGTGTTTTTCTATCAAAATCGTAATAGAAACCATCGTTAATTGAAGGCCCGATAGCAACTTTTACGTCTTGTCCAAAAACTTCCTTGACGGCTTCAGCCATTACGTGAGCTGTTGAATGGCGCAGGATTGCCAGGCCTTCATCCGAGTCAATCTGAATGGGGGTGAGAATCGCTTCTGTGGTAAGTTTTGTAGAAAGATCAAGTATCTCACCATTGATTGAGACGGCAACCGTCCTTTTGCGCTGTTTGTTGGACATTAGCTCGGAAACGGCTTCTTTAACAGTGCTGCCTGCAGCCATAGCCGCTTCATTTCCGTTTTCTATGGCGATTGTAATATCGGTCATTAGTTTCAATAAAGGGTATAAAAGTAAAGGCTAAGACCATGTGATAACCTTTTCATCACATGAGTTTAGCCCGCATATAAATTGGTAGGCGCGGGCGGTTTCGAACCGCCGACTTCCACCATGTCAAGGTGACACTCTCCCGCTGAGTTACGCGCCTGTACGTAAAAGAGACAATCCAAACAGTGTCAATTACCAATATCTGGGGGTTCTGTCAAGAAAAATAAGGATATGTAAAAACCGAATGCAGGGGATATTTATCAGGTTTCAGATCGACTCTCAATGGCTCTTGCCAAGGTGTGTTTGTCCGCATATTTTATATCCATCCCCATTGGTATTCCGCAGGCAAGTCGGGTGATTCGCACACCTTTGCTCTGCAGTCGATCAATAAGAAAGCTTGCAGTGGCTTCCCCGGGAACAGTTGAACTTGTGGCAATAAAAACTTCCTCTATGGTGCCACTGCTGATTCGTGCTTCCAGTTCTCTGATTTTTATTTCTGCAGGCCCTATTCCATCCATAGGGGACAGGACCCCATGGAGAATGTGATAATGGCCTGCAAAATACCCTGTTTTCTCAATAGCCAACAGGTCTCCGGGTTGCTCAACTACACAGACCAGGCTACCGTTCCGTTTTAAGTCACCACAAATTGCACAGGGATCATTTTCAGAGAAAGTAAAACAACAGGAGCAAAGTTGAATGGAACTGTGTAATGCTGACAGGGCAAGCGCAAGTTCTCTTGCCTCGTTTGCGGGGCGTCTAAGAATGTTCAGCGCAAGTCGGGATGCTGTTTTTTGACCAACTCCTGGAAGCTTGCACAGGTTTTGGATTAAACGCTCCAGAGGCTTTGGGATCACCTGAGTTGACATGGCTTTTATTCCTGCAGAGAAATTTATGAAAATATATTAGAAATACCAGGAAGGTTCATACCACCTGTAAGTTTTGCCATTTCACTTTTACCAATCTCCTTGACTTTGCGCAAAGCATCATTGGTTGCGGCAATAATAAGATCCTGCAGCATCTCTTTTTCGCTGGCGGAAATAACGCTATCTTCGATTTCAATGGATATGATTTCACTGCGTCCATTGGCTGTTACGTTGACCATGCCTCCACCAGAACTTCCGGTGGCAGTTTGCATTTTTAATTTTTCCTGCAATCCGGCCATTTTTTCTTGCATCTGCTGGGCTTGTTGCATGATGGCATTCATATCCATTGTCTTTCACCACAATATATTGGTATAGATTATCAAAGTTGATTGGTATTGCTGGTTTCCCGACCTTCATCTTCCTCGATATCGTAAATTTTCTTCTTACGGGCCTACCTGCTTCTTGGTCCTACACGGATATCACCAATCTGGCCACTGAATATTTCAGTGGCCATTAAGACCAGAGGATCATTGGCCAGTTTATGCCTTAATTTCTGTGGGCTGTTTGCAGTTTCATCTGCAGAGGGATCTTTTTTTTCAGGGGTAATGAAGTGAAGCTTCAGGTCTTTTTGAAAAAAATCGAGAACAAATTCAGTGAGGAGTTTTATATTTTCCCTTTGTTTAAGTACGGCACAGTTTGCATTATCAGAAAAGTACAGTTGTAATGTTTCATCAGCTTCACGAGCCTTGTCTGCTCTTTGCAGATCCTGAGCCATCCATAATTTTCTGTCTTTTACATGCTCTATAAAATCCTGCCAATCTTTTCTGACATCACGTTGATGGGGATGTGGAACAGGTTTTTCGGGTTTCGGCTTTTTTCTCTCAACCGGGGCAGGTGCTGGAGGAGGGGAGAAGGGAGCAGGTTTAACAAGTACCGTTTTTTTTTTGCTGTCACTGCCTTCAAGTAGTGAGTCTAGTTTTCCTAAAATATCGCTAATTGGAACCACATCATCAGCGGCAGTGATTTTAATAAAAGTACTTTCCAGTACAAGTCGTGGCTGCGCTGCATACTTCAATGTCTCAATCCCTTTCATCAGCAGGTTAAGTTTTAGGTGGATGGTGTTGTGGGTGTGTTCTTTGGCAAGTTCCGTAAAAAAAGACAGCTCCTGTTGCGGGATGTCTATTAGCTCCTGGCACCCATCTATCCTGCTGAGAATCAAAGTACGAAAGGCTGTAAGCAGATCAGCACTGAAACGATTCAGGTCAACCCCAAAATCAAAGGTCTCCTCCAGGGCACGCAACGCTGCTCCCGGATCATTTTCAAGTAATGCTTTTGCTATAGTGAGTATTATTTCACGGGAAACCAGCCCCAGAACTTCGATAACATCATCAATGCCAATTTCTTTTTCACCGTAGGAGAAAACCTGATCAAGAAGACTGAGGCCATCACGTACCGACCCCTCAGCTTCCCGGACAATAAGATTGAGTGCTGCCTTGTCAATTTTTACGCCTTCAGCATCTGCAAGGCGCTCGAAATGAATAAAAAGGTCATTTGCAGAAACGCGTTTTAATTCATAGCGCTGGCAACGGGAAAGGATGGTGATGGGAACTTTATGCAATTCGGTGGTTGCAAACATAAAAAACACATGATTCGGTGGTTCTTCAAGGGTTTTTAATAAAGCGTTGAAGGCCGAAGTGCTGAGCATGTGCACTTCATCAATGATAATGATTTTGTATTTGGATGAAGTTGGAAGAAATCGGATTTTTTCTTTCAGTTCTCTGATCTCATCAATACCATTATTGGATGCGCCGTCGATTTCGCTGAGATCAAGGGCAGAGCCTGCAGTGATTTGGACGCAACTTGAGCATTTGTTGCAAGGATTCCCGGAGACCGGTTGTTCGCAATTTATGGCTTTTGCCATGATTCGGGCAAGGGTTGTTTTGCCAACACCACGCACACCAGAAAACATTATAGCATGGGCAATACGGTCTCTTATGATGGAGTTCTGAAGAGTTTTAACAACAGTACTCTGGCCTACAACCTGGGTGAAATCCTGGGGACGTGTTTTTCTGGCAAGAACTAAATAGGACATAAAAAAGGATACCTACAAAGAACTGAGAAAGAAGGAATAAGCGACAAACAGCAGCGACTCAAGCGTATTCCAATCCGTAAAAAATGACTAAAGAGGCACTGCTGTGAATCGTTAAAAGAATGATAGCCGGGCGGTCTATAACACACCAGGGGGGTCATTACCGTTGCTTCCTTCCAGACCTGGCGGAGTTCATGATCCCTGATTGTATAGAACCCGGCTATCAAAATTGTCACCCATGATAAATATTGCAAATTTTCAATATTCACAATGGGTAATACATATCCTCCATAAAATGGGCTATGTACCATGTAATTAAAAATGGCGGAGAAGGAGAGATTCGAACTCTCGGTACTTGCGTACACACGCTTTCCAGGCGTGCACCTTAAGCCACTCGGTCACCTCTCCATTGGAATTTTACAGAATGTCCAATTATAAACCATGTCTGAAAAAAAATCCCTAAATAAAGATCGCAATGCATACGAGTGACAGCCTTTGTAAACTGAGAAAAGAAATTTCGCAATCAAAAAATTTGTCACTTGTTTAAAAAAGTTTCTTCCAATCATACTGGAACTGGTTTCATTCAATTATTTTTGCTTCCCTTTTTACGACGAATCTTGAAAAATTTTTTAAGAAGAATTGCGCATTGCTGTTCGTTAATTCCACCTGCAATTTCCAGGGAATGATTTAGTAGATTGTCCTGACCAATTGAATAACAGGATCCGGCTGCTCCGGTTTTTGCGTCGTATGCTCCAAAAACAAGACGGCCTATTCGTGCTTGGATTATTGCCCCCATACACATAATACACGGTTCAAGGGTTACATACAGTGTAGTGTCAGGGGTTCTGTAATTTGCGCATTGTGCTGTAGCCTTTCGAATGGCTATTATTTCCGCGTGTGCAGTGGGGTCATGATCAGCTATGGGGCTGTTGCTTCCTTTTGCTACTATAGTATTTTTTCTTACAATAACGGCACCCACTGGAACTTCTCCTGAATCTGCAGCAAAAGTAGCGAGTTCTAAAGCACAATTCATAAAATGTTTATCTATTGCTTGTTGGTTATACATTATACTTCAATAACTTGTTACAATATCAGTTTTGAGGGAAGATCGGCGTCTAGTGGAAATGCTAATTTTTCGGTGTCTCTGTGATTTTATTTGCATTGATAGCGGATTTCTCATATCCTTTTCGTAACCGTTCGGGAGTAATTCTTCTTTGTTTATTTAGACGTCCTCCAACAGCGCTGGTTTGTTTTGGATGTTTAGGAGAACGAATGCGAGTATTTACTAAGGCGGTTATGTTGAAGTGAGTTAGAATTATAGTTTTAATGGAACCATGGTATTTAAAAAAGTTTTGTTTTGTTCGTAGGTGTTTCTAACCCTGCGTTGCGGCCAGAAAAAAATATCTTTTGCTTACAGTTAGTTATGCTGACTTTCCGTTACAGTATGTTACTACATCTTTCATTTTGTTGCAATAGTCGTCTTCATCGCATTCTCAGGGTGATTTTTTACACCCAACACTGAATATATTTTGAGCTGCTCAGGATCCGGTTGTACTCTTTGCCTGAAATGGACTGTGTCACCATTTATTTTTACACTGCATTGAAACCGTGGCCCTATTGTGGGCAACAGGATATTACGCAGTGTCGTCTACGAATCCTGTATACCGTTATGGCCGAGTCGGTACTGTATTGCATGAACAAGATGCTATACCAGGACTGTGATAACGAGATGACCTGAAACTCTGTCAGTGATGTGATGATATACCGGAGGTAATCCAGGTTCAGAT
>Ga0256826_1001915_pt1 | contig 12892 bp, 9 predicted proteins | sample CV79metaG_FD_185975 | JGI IMG/M metagenome (GOLD analysis project Ga0256826, IMG submission 185975) | Hydrothermal vent microbial communities from East Pacific Rise, Pacific Ocean - CV79 | ecosystem: Environmental > Aquatic > Marine > Hydrothermal vents | place: Pacific Ocean: East Pacific Rise...
TTATACCTATAAATATATTATGTGATTTATATCTGATCTGTTTAAAAATTGTAAATGAATCATTAAAATTATTTTCTACTAGCACTTGTAACTCTTCAATTGCCCAGCCTAATTCTGATGTTATGGCATCTCCAATTGTTTTACTTAAAGAGCTCTCTATATTCTTTGTATCTATCTCTAGATTACTCTTTTCATAAAAAAGATCTGTCATTTTCTTCATAGCTCTTATTCCGGAATTTAAAGAGAGTTGTCCATCTTCCAAAGAATTTTTAAGTGTTTTATCTAAAATCTCTTTTAGAGAGTTTGTCAAACTCTCTAAGTTCTCATAATGCAAGGTAATTTTTTCTCTACTCTTAGCAAGTATAGAGGCTTTTATTGCTACATACTCTTTATGCCATTCATCATGAATGTCTTCTATTAATTTAGCATTAAACCCTAGTATATATTCATGTTTTTTATCTCTATTGAGCTCATGAATCACTTTTCCAAAAATACAGTTTAAAGACTTCTCCTCTATATCTTTAAATATAGAGATATCTCCACTACTTATTGCGACAGATATCTTTTGCATATTGAGTTTATGAATATTAAAACCTATATAGAGCTCATTTTGTGCATTAAACCCTCTGTACTCATGAATAAAATTCTGATTTTGTTGCTTCTCTTGTATATAAAATCCATCATTCATAAGATGCTCTACAAAACGAAAAAGTTTTGATATAAGTGCCCTATTCTCTTTTACTATCTCATTGACTAAAGACATCTTAGTTAGTATCTCATTAAGTGCCCAAAAACCATAACTAACCTTAGCCGGGTCTAGCTTAATAGAGTAGTGAATAGAGCCAATAAAATGTATTCTCTTCACATATGTTTCATCTACCGGTTCGGTCAAAATAAAAGATAAAAACTCTTTAATCTTTTTGAGTAGCATACTTCCATCTGTATGTGCTAAATATACACGAAGATAAGGATTATTTAATAGGTAGTCACTTGCAAACTCATCGATGATAATATCACTGAGGGAGTTTGCGAACTCTTTAAAGCTTGTTCTTGAAAGCAACTCTTCTTGACTTATAAAAAAACTGTCTAATAGTACATTGATTTTATCTTGATTCATTTTAGACTCTTTAAATATATTTTTTTATAGTCTCTTCAAGATTATTGATATCTATTGGCTTAGATATATAATCATCAAATCCATGCATAAGCATTCTCTCTCTATCACCGCTCACTGCTAATGCGGTAACTGCAATAATCGGTTTTTTAAAATTACACTCATTACGGAGAGTATCATACAACTCAAAACCATCCATTTCAGGCATGTCAATATCACTTAAAATAATGTCATAACTCTCTATATCTAAAGCTAAAACCTCTTTAGCGCTCTCATAAACCTCTACAGTTGCCCCATCTATTACTATCTCAAGCATATCTTCCATAACCATTCTATTGAGCTCATTATCATCTACAAAAAGTATCTTCATCTATTTACCCCATTAATAATGTCAAGAATAGTATGCGCATTCTCATCATCTTTATATATCTCTCTTATCTCTAAAAATCTATCTACATTATTTAACAGCAAATCTATAAGATGAGGATCAAAGTGTGTGCCAGCATCTGCTTTCATAATCTCAAGTACCCTCTCTAAAGGCATAGCCTCTTTGTAACAACGCTTAGAACTTAATGCATCAAATACATCCGCTACAGTAATCATACGAGCATAAAGATGGATATCCTTACCTTTTTTTGCATTTGGATAGCCAGAGCCATCCCATTTCTCATGATGCTCTAAGGCTATAATATGACCAGCCTTCAAGACAGGATACTCATCTGCACCTTCAAGCATTTTAGCACCAAGAGCAGCATGTTGCTTCATGACTTCAAACTCACTATCTTCAAAACGACCTGGCTTTAAGAGTATTTTATCAGGAATTCCAACTTTTCCTATGTCATGAAGAGGTGCAGCATATAAAATCAGTTCGCACTCCTCACTTCCAAGACCATAAAGCTCAGCAAGAAGTTTAGAGTAATAACTCATTCTTTTAATATGTCCACCGGTTTCTAAATCTCTAAATTCACTTGCACGACCCAAACGAATAGAGATTTCATACTCTGTCTTTTTAGCAATTTCAAGAGCAGTTTGGAGTTCCATAGTTCTCTCTTTTACCTGCATCTCTAAAATATTTTGTTGATTTTGAACCTGTTTGTTGTAAATACTTAACTTTGCATAGTTTAAAGTCCTAGCACACAGAACTTCTATATCGTAAGGTTTTGCTATAAAATCACTAGCCCCTAAGCTGATAGCCTCATGCTCTTTCTCTGCATTTGCAGTCACCATTAAGACTGGTAAATGCTCTAATTTAGGATTTTCTCTAATTCTTTTTAGCACTTCAATTCCATCCATAACAGGCATACTAATATCAAGTAAAACTACATCAAAGAGCATAGCAGCTAAATAGTTTAATGCCTCTTCCCCATTTTGAGCATAGGTGATATCTACATTTTCATACTCTTCAAATGCAGCCTCAATGAGATCAAGGTTAAAAGGTTCGTCATCAACAGCTAAAATAGAAATATTTTCCATGAGCAACTCTCCAATTTATATAATCACCTATTCTACAAAATCTTTACTATGCTTATCCTTTAAGATTAAAAAATGTAGAATATGTAAGTTCATATATGAGGCTATAAAATGAAGAAAATATTTAATAAGCTTTTTAAAGATAGTATGGTTGGTCCGATCAGTCTTATTACAATTATAATGCTTACAGGGCTTTTATACCTCGTCCCCTATCTCTCTAAAGAGCAGTCTAAAAAAGAAGCTTTTGATGAGTCTGAACGTCTTATCTCATATATAAAAGCATTTAGATCCTACTATTCAAAAAATATTCTAAAAAAAATCAATCTCTATAGTGACCTATATGCAAATTTCGACCATAAGGATAAAGCAAATGTAGTTCCCCTCCCAGCCACTTTAGTCCATGATTTAGGAGCTCTTTTTACAAAACGTTCAAATACAAGAGTACAAATGTATAGTAACTTCCCTTTTCCAAATAGAAAAGATAGAGTTTTAGACTCTTTTCAAAAAGAGGCTCTAGCCTTTGTACTTAAAAACCCTCAGGGAACCTACTCAAAAGAAGACATCCTTGATGGGAAAAAAGTTTTCAGAACAGCCATACCAGACTATCTCTCAGTACAGTCCTGTGTAGATTGTCATAACAGTAGACCCGATACTCCAAAAAATACATGGAAACTTGGTGATGTACGGGGTGTTATTGAGGTCTCGATACCCCTAGAGAACTCCCTAGGCTCTGCTAAAACACTTACATACTCCATTGTCTCATTTATACTTCTAAATTTCTCGATTTTAGCCATCTACTACTTTTTATATATGAGAAGAAAAAACAACAAACTTCAAAACAAGGTTACAAAAAAAGATAAACTTCTCTCAGAATATAAACGGGCTGTTGATTTAGGAACAATTGTCTCAAAAGCTGATATAAATGGTTTAATTACTTATGCTAATAATGCCTTTCTTGAAGTCTCTGGATACTCAGCAAAAGAGCTTATAGGACAGCCCCACTCAGTAGTAAGACATCCAGATACACCAAAAGAGGTTTTTGCAGATATGTGGCATAAAATCTCTAAAAAAGAGGTCTGGCAGGGTGATATTAAAAACTTGGCTAAAGATGGAAGAAGCTATTATGTCCATGCAACCATAGTCCCTATTCTTGATGAGAATGAAGAGATTATCGAGTATTTAGCGATTAGATATGACACTACAAACCTACACAATGCCATAGTTAAAGCAAATGCAGCAGAAAAAACTAAGGGCAGGTTTTTAGCGAACATGTCTCATGAACTTCGGACTCCTCTCAATGCAATCATAGGTTTTTCCCAGATTTTAGAGCGAAAAGGAACCTTAAATGAAAAAGATGCGCTCTATGTAGAAAAAATTGCTCTCTCTGGAAAAAATCTACTTACTCTTGTTAACTCTATCCTTGATTTTTCAAAAATTGAAGAGGGGGAGATGGAGTATAACCCTAGCAAGGTGAATATAAAAGAACTTTTTGAAGAGGTTTTAATAATGTTTGAAACCTCCTTTGAGGAGAAAAATATTAAGCTCTCGATGTTTGAGTGTGATGGAAGTAAATCTATTTTTGCTGATAAACAACTTATCAAACAATCTCTTATAAACATTCTCTCCAATGCGGTTAAGTTTACACAAGAGGGTGGTGAGATTAAACTAAGCCATAAAGAGGAGGACTCTAAAAATATATTTGGAATCTGTGACAATGGTCAAGGAATTTCACAAGAAGATATTGAGACTCTCTTTGAACCATTTAAACAAGGAGAAAGTGCACAAAAGAGTGCAGCAAAAGGAACTGGCTTAGGATTAGCTATTACAAAAAGAATAGTTACAGAGTTACACAGTGGTAAAATATGGGTTGAAAGTGAACTTGGCAAGGGCTCCTGTTTCTACATTTCACTCTGAGTTTCAGATAAAAAAGATATAATCCTTCTATTATTTCTATAAGGCTTATAAATGCTCAGTTTTGCATCATTTTTTAAACTTTTAAAAGAGTCTTTTAGGGACCTATTGCCAATTATTTTGGTAATTATGTTCTTTCAACTTGCAATCATTCAAACCGTACCTGAAAACTGGTTAAGTACCGCTATTGGTCTTGCAATTGTTGGTATTGGTCTAGCAGTTTTTCTACTTGGACTAGAAGTTGGTATTTTTCCTGTTGGAGAGGGATTGGCCTCTGATTTTGCACGAAAAGGCTCCACCAAATGGATAATAATCTTCGCCTTTATGATAGGTTTTGGTACTACAGTAGCTGAGCCAGCCCTCATAGTTATTGCACAAAAAGCGGCAGCTATCAGTTCAGGGCGCATTGATGCAACAACACTTAGAATGGTTGTGGCATTTTCTGTTGGTTTTGCCATAGTTGTCGGTGTTTGGAGAATTATCAAAGGGCATCCTATTCATTACTATATCATCTCTGGCTATGTAATGGTAGTAGCAGCTACTGCATTTGCCCCTAAAGAGATTGTTGGTCTTGCTTATGACCTTGGTGGTGTTACAACCTCAACCGTTACTGTACCTCTTGTTGCAGCTCTTGGTATTGGTCTAGCTTCAACTATAAAAGGTAGAAATCCCGTTCTTGATGGTTTTGGTCTTATCGCATTTGCCTCATTAACACCTATGATTTTTGTGCAGTTTTATGGGATTTTTGTTTATCAGTTTTTTGATGCAGCCTCTCTTCCTACAATTCTTCCAATCGCAGAAGAAGTAGCAACAACTGCAGCTACTTTTGACTTTAAAGTTATTGATATTTTAAAAGGATTTTTTGGAGTTATTATAGATGTTGTACCTATTTTAGGCGTTATTCTATTTTTCCAGTATATTATTCTCAAAAAGCCTATCGATAATCTCAAAGAGGTTATCATCGGTTTCGGGCTTGTGATTCTTGGACTTGATGCTTTCATTGTTGGTTTAGAGATGGGTCTCTTCTCTGTTGGTGAAACTATGGCTTACGAGCTAACTCAGTATGACAACAATATTATCATCTACTCCTTTGGCTTTCTTATCGGGTTTTCTACTACTATGGCTGAACCCTCCTTAACTGCTATAGCAAGAAAAGCTAAAGAGATTAGTGATGGTAAGATAAATGACTTTGTACTTCGTCTCTTTGTTGCACTTGGTGTTGCTATTGGTATCTCACTTGGTGCCTACCGCATCGTTGTTGGTGGTGAGATTGTTTACTATATCATGGCTGGATATCTTTTTGTTGTAGCCCTCACCTTTATGGCTCCAAAATATATTATTCCGATTGCTTATGATAGTGGTGGAGTGACAACATCAACAGTAACTGTTCCTCTTGTTGCAGCACTAGGTTTAGGTTTAGCTACAAATATTGAGGGGAGAGATCCCCTGATTGATGGTTTTGGTCTTATCGCCTTTGCTTCACTTTTCCCTATGCTTACGGTTATGCTATATGGCATAATTACAGAGAGAATAGGTATTAAGGGTGAACATGAAAAAGAAGTAGAACATATTGCAGAACTTCGACATGCCCTTGAAGATGTTGAAAATATGGGTCTCTCAACGGTGAGTGTATATGGAACAGATCAAAATCACTCCTATAATATGCAGTTCTCAGCAGTTCATATTATTGTGCCTCATGAAAAAGAGCAAGAAGCCCTTTTTGCTGCGAAAGAAGCAGGGGCTAGAGGAGTAACTATAATGACAGCACACGGTATGGGTCTTGATGAAATGGATAATTTTTATAATAGACTTCACAGTGAATCGACAGACTCAAACCTAATGTTTTTAACACCTACTAAACATGTGGATAAAATTATTAAAACAGTTATACGTGCTTTAGACATAACCGGTGATGGCGATGGTGTTGCATACTCCTACCCTGTTAGCCATCTAAAAGGCTTAACCTTAAAACAGAGTGATTTATAATGTATGACTTTTCCCTTATTTTAAATAACGATAACAACATGCTATTTGATGAGTTTACAGACAGATATACTGCTTGTATAGACTCCTATGATGATGAAAAATTCAATACAGTAATGGCCTACTATAAGAGAATTATTAATACTCTTAGTCATCCATTTGAGATAGAAGATATACTCACCCCTTTTGAAGCTCTTGCAAAATATAAAATATCTATCTCTATTCCTTATGTAATTATGACGAATGAAATTTATGGTTTAAAAAATATACTCATTTCTAAAATGGCCGATAAGAATACAGATATTATAGAGCTATTTAGACTCTTTGGAACTATTAATAATAGGATCGCAAAAATATATCTTAATGACTATGTTGCAAAACTTGTCTCCATAAATAATATCCGCATTAGTTCTCTCTCCGATTTAGTTGAAAAAAACATCATTTCTCACTATGAATCTCATCTAATCTGGCTTACAAGTTTAGCTGAGAAAATTAAAGACGAAGAAAAAAGTAAATTTGTTGAACTAGACCATCAGTTATGTGCATTTGGAAAATGGCTTCAGAACGATGCTAAACAAGTAATACTCAATAACTCCAAATATAAAGCGATAGATAATCTTCATCAAAGTCTCCATCTTTTTGCAAAAAAAATATTTATGCAAATAGGTACAAATGAACATCATATTCTTATAACATACCTTGAAAAGTGTGAGCTAATTTCATTAAGTCTAGGAACAGAACTAGCGCTTGTTGATAATATTTTAATGAATAAGAGAATAACTAAAGATACCCTAACAGGTGCCCTAAATCGTCATGCACTCAAAAGTGTTTTTGAGAGCCAGTATGAACTCTCTTTAGCTACTAACAGTAGTTTTGTACTTGCAATGTGTGACTTAGATCTTTTTAAAGAGGTAAATGACACTCATGGGCATGTAGCAGGTGATAAACTACTCAAACTATTTGTTACTACCGTCAAACAGAATATTCGCTCTTCAGATGTTATAGTACGTTATGGTGGAGAAGAATTTGTCATCATGCTACCTGCTATTAACAAAGAGAAGGGGCTCGAGGTTTTAGAAAAAATTCGTGGAGACTTTCAAAAAAGCTCTATACTTTTTAACTCTTCCAAAGTTAGCACAACAGTTAGTATTGGGATGATGGAGATTAAACCTACAAGAGAGTATAAAAAATGTTTTGTAGATGAGCATATTATAATTGCCGATCAAAAACTCTATATGGCAAAAGAGAGCGGAAGAAATAGAATAGAGGTTTGTTAAAACAAATCTCTATAGTCATACTTATCTAAGTCTAAATAGTATTTTTTTCCTATGCTAATAATTCTATCATCTTTTTTTGCTCGTTTTTTAAATCTTGCTTTGATTTTTTTCCCTTTTTTAGCTGAGACTTCTTGCTCTTTGAGGTACTTATTAAGAGAGATGATTCCTAGTTTATCAAGAGGTACTTCTTCTATTTCAACCTCAAGAGGTGCTATATCTGTCTCTGGAGAGCTTAACATAAACTGAGACTGAAAAGTATTCAGTATGCTTTTTAACTGCTCATCTTTATCTCTATAAATCTGCTCTATTTTCATACGCTCATCAATAAGCATCTGCTCTTTTTGGTCTCTAATGGTCCGCGTTTCACCCTCTAGCTTTTCAACTTTTTCCTGAAGTTTTGCGTTTTGTTCTTCTAAAAGTTTATAGTACTTATCATCTGAAGAGCTTACTCTCTTTGTTTGGGCTCTTGATGTTGTAACACTTTTTTTATCTATAATAACTAACTTCACTCCATTCTCAACTATACTCTTAAGTGAGCCCCGTCTTACTCTGTTATGAATTGCCTCACGGGAAACTCCAAAGTGTTCTGCCGCATCTGATATACTCATTTTACTCATAAGTTTCTCCTTATCTCATATTTTCAAAAACAAGGGGAGCATCCCACTCACCTTCACGAATCTCTTTCATAACCTTTTGAAGATCATCAAGCTTTGCACCTTTGACGCGAATATAGTCACCCTCTATTTGTGCATTCACTTTTAACTTCATCTTTTTTATATCAGCAGTAATTTTCTTAGCCTCTTTTGTCTCAATATAATCAACTACTTTAAAAGTAGCCTTTCTGTTTCCACCCGAAGAGTCCTCAACTTTCAACTCATCAAGAACCTTTGAGGAGAGTCCTTGCTTGAGAAATTTTGCAACAACAATATCTTTAAGTGCATCTAGCTTATTATCAGATGATGCAATCAGAACTAATGTCTTTGCTTTTTCATTATATGTAACCTCGTAGGTAGTCCCTTTAAAATCGTAACGATTTGAAACTTCTCTATCTACTAAATTTATAGCATTTTTAAAATTTTGCATATCTATCTTTGCTGTAATATCAAACGAGTGCTCTTTTGCCATTTTTTACCCTTATATAACATTTGGAATTATTATAACATATTTATAACAGTGTTAGCAGAGAGTTTTAAGAAAGAAGGTTTGGTTTTGGTTTTCCTATATAGTACCCTTGTGCATAATCTATACCACACTCTTTGACAATATTGTATACATCAAAATCTTCAACATACTCAGCAACAGTCTCAATACCTAAAGTTTTAGATAGGTTTACAATTGCCCTTGTAATTGTTCTATTTCTTGCATTATTTTTTAAATTTTTTATAAAAATACCATCAATTTTGATAAAGTTTAAGTTAATCTCCAAGAGTCTACTAAAGTTTGAATTCTCAATTCCAAAATCATCTATAGCTATTGAGAAGCCTATCTGTTGCAGCATATTTAACTGTTGAGTAATTTTTTGTGAGTTCTTTGCGATTGTTATATTTTCTAGTATTTCAAAGGTAACTCTTGACGCTTCTATGTTGTAATAAGAGAGCTTCTCTATCAGAAAACTAACAAGGTAGCCTTCTAAAAGATCTCTCTCTGTAATATTTATAGAGAAGTGATATGTTTTATCCTTGAAGAAGTCGAAACTTTTATTTATCATCATTCTTGTTATAGATGTGATTAGACCGAGCTTTTCAGCAGGTGCAATAAAGTAGTAAGGAGCTATTATTTTCCCTTCATAGTTTCCTCTTGCTAAAACTTCATACTTAAGTATCTCACCTGTTTCAAGATTTTGTATAGGCTGAAAATATGGTTCTAGTTTCTCATTAAAAATCAGTTCTCTTGTGATTCTAAGCCATTTAATCGCATCTTTTTCATTACTAAAAGAGGTTTCATCTTCATCAAAAATTTCATAATTCCGACTCCCTAACTCTTTTGACTTATCTAAGGCATACTCACTATTAATAAGAGTTTCAGAGATATCTTCTTGAATTTTTGTAACACCTATGTTAAATGTTATATGGAGTTCCGCATCATCTACTTTCACATTTTTAGTATCGAAGAAAGCCACTATTTGCGAACAAAACTCATGTATATTTTGCAGATTATTCTCTTTTAAAAGTATAACAAACCTATCTGATTCGACCTTATAGAGTCTAGAGTTTCTATGTATATGGTACTCTAGTACTTTGGCCGTTCTTACTATGACATGATTTGCAAACTCCTTACCGTACTCTTTATTTATGGTTGCAAAATGTGACATATCAAGAAGAAGCATATAATCAAATTTATCTGAAGTTAAATCCTCTTGGAGCATAATCGAGTTAGGAAGATCTGTATAGTACTCATGCAAACATCTATGTTTAAGCTCTTTAGTCTTCTCTTCAACCTTTGCTTCTAAACTATTTTGATACTCTTTGACAGATCTCTCTAGCTCTATTCTATTTAAGATTTTGTAGATGGCTGAAAAGAACTGGTCTATCTCAAGAGGTTTTAAAAGATAGCCGTCAACCCCTAGTTTAATACTCTGTAAAAAATAGTCAGTATCACTGTAAGCAGATAGGATTAAAATAGGCATAGACCTATTTATCTCATGAATATGAGAGATAAGCTCAATACCATTCATTTTTGGCATATTTATATCTGTAATGATTATGTCATACTTCTTGGCTTGAAACATTGACAAACCCTCTGCTCCATCTACTGCAGTATCAACATCTTCAAAGATTGTGTTAAGGAGTTGTAGAGTCGTCTCTCTTGCTTCTTCGTTATCTTCTACATAAAGGATTTTTATATCCTTAGATAATTTTATTACTGAAGCGAAAAGTTCTTTATTCATTATTTACCTTTAAAAACTTGGAGATCCGTCAAAACCAAATCCACCACCAAAACTACTAGCAAAGCTTGGATCATTGTATCCTGCAATTGCTGAAGAGGAGCGAAGTTTTTCTATATCTGCCTTTGAAGATATATTTTGAGGACATACTAGGGTACATTCGTTACAAAGTGTGCAATCCCACACTCCATCACTTTGAATTCTTGCAATTTTCTCACTAGAGTCACTTTCACGTTTATCACTAACATATTTCCAAACTCTTGTGAGTGCAAATGGTCCTAAGAACTCACTATTAACTGCATAAACAGGACAAGCACTATAACAAGAACCACATAAAATACAGTCGCTCTGAATCTCATTAATTTTCTCATTTTCTGGGTTTAAAGCTATATTTTGTCTCTCTTTAGTCTGCCATGCTTTTGCCTCTGCATTAAACTCTAAAGCCCTATCCATATCAACAACTAAATCACGAATAAGGGGTGTGTTTTTTAAAGGCTCTACTAAGTCACCATCACTCACCTTGTATGAACATGCTAAAACTTCTCTTCCATTGACCCTCATAGAACAGGAACCACACACACTACTTCTACATCCACTTGCATAAGTTAAAGAGCTATCTTGTGTAGTTTTAATGGTGTTTAAGAGTTCTAGGAGTGTTACATCATGCACATCTACTTCAAACTCCTCTAGAGTCTCTCTTTGAATCTGTACTCTCATGATACAACTCCATCTCTATCTATAATAGTATGAGAAGCATAACTCTCACTCTCATCAGGGAAATCAACTCTAAAGTGAGCACCACGACTCTCTTCTCTTGAGAGGGCCCCGCTAAGTACTAAACGACTTAACTCTAACATATTTTTAAACTCTAAAAACTCAATGTAGTTGGTGTTGTAGATTTTAGATCTATCACTTGCACCCATTTGTGGGAGTTGTGTTATATATTTGTCCACCGCGTTTAAAGCTAAGGAGAGAGACTCTTTATCTCTTGAGATACCTACATTTTTATAAAATATATTGCCTAACTCTTCTCTTATCTTATAAAAATCAATTTCTATGAAGTCGTTCCCAAGCTGGAGCTTGGGAACAAGGCTTTGCAAGTTCATCTCATTCCCATGCTCTGCGTGGGAATGCTCTGTCTGCATAGCATACTCAGCCGCATTCAGACCCGCTTGTTTACCAAAAACTATAAGCTCTAAAAGGGAGTTTCCACCAAGACGATTTGCCCCATGAACTCTATGATTTGCACACTCACCAGCGGCAAAAAGTCCATTCACACAAGTTTGAGAATCTTTACCAACCTCAATACCACCCATAGTGTAGTGTGCCACAGGTTTAATAGGAATCAAATCAAATACAGGGTCTATACTCTCATAAAGTTTTGCTAACTTTCTCTCTTGAGGCAGCTCTTCATCTATAAACTCTTCGCCCAAATGACGAATATCTAAAAAAATATTTTCACCCTTTATCATCTCATTATGAATAGCACGAGCAACCTCATCACGAGGAGCTAACTCATTAGTAAAACGTTCACCCTTTGAGTTTAAGAGGTAACCACCAGCTCCTCTAGCACTCTCAGAGATTAAAATAGAAGAACCCTTCAGTGCAGTTGGGTGAAACTGAACAAACTCCATGTCACTTACTCTAGCTCCTGCGCTCATAGCTGATACTATTCCATCACCTGTTGTACCTACCGCGTTTGTTGAGTGTTTATCATAAATACGACTATATCCACCTGTTGCTATTATAACCGCGTTTGCTTCATAAAGTTCACTCTCACCTGAGCGAATATTTAAGACTTCTACACCACTAACACGGCCTTGTGTACTAAGAATTTCAAGAAGATATCTCTCATTGAGTATCTCAATACCAGCTGCATTACATCTATCATAAAGTGTGTGTAAGATTTTTAATCCTGTATAATCTTGTGCATAACAGGCACGAGCAGCAGAAGCTCCACCAAGAGTTCTCTGAGCAATTTTTGAATCCTCTGTTCTTGAGAAACAGACACCTATACTATCAAGCCACTCTACCGCGTTTGGAGCTTCTGAGCAGAGTAGCTCTATCGCCTCTGTATTGGCAATACCGTGAGCAGATTTAAGAGTATTTTTTATATGTGCTTCAACACTATCTTCACCAGCATTACCTAGAGCCGCGTTTATACCACCCTGCGCCATACATGTTTGAGAGCGTGTTGCATACTCTTTTGTTATCACTCTAACATTCGCTCCTGCCTCATGTGCACTTAGTGCG
>Ga0256826_1001916_pt1 | contig 12884 bp, 15 predicted proteins | sample CV79metaG_FD_185975 | JGI IMG/M metagenome (GOLD analysis project Ga0256826, IMG submission 185975) | Hydrothermal vent microbial communities from East Pacific Rise, Pacific Ocean - CV79 | ecosystem: Environmental > Aquatic > Marine > Hydrothermal vents | place: Pacific Ocean: East Pacific Rise...
GTTGGCACTTTTAAGTAGAGGAGGTAACCAACCAATTTCAAGTTGACCTCCGTTGATAATGAGCAAATCTTCTCTTCGTAATTTTCCTATGAGTGAAGGTTTTGGTGTAATAAAGTGTGGGTCAAGCTTTGGGTTTGCCAAAACATCAACCTTGACCAAGTCACCTCCAATGGCTTTGGTCACTTCACCCAAATAGTTGTAGGTGGTAGCAACATTGACGGTTGCAAAGATAGAGCTGGTTAGTAGTAGGGTTGTTAATAGTGTTTTTTTCATTTTTTATTCCTTTTATATCATATCTCAATCGTAGGGTATGGCTTTAGCCTACCGTCAAATTGAACTTTGTATTATCAAAAAATTTAATTTTATATAAATGTGGTTTTATCGGTAGGCTAAAGCCATACCCTACAGCCAACATTTTTTTATATTATCTAAAATGCATGAGCCCCATGAGCTCCTGTCTCGACCAAAAATTCTAACACTGCTCTATTTTCATCTCGACGAATTCCCCCAAATGATTTAGACTTGTCATGGTCAACTTGCAGTCGCAGTTTGGTAAACTCAAACGGTTTATATTGAACAATGGCAGCATACTTTTTCAAATCATCAGGTTGATTGATGCTGTTTTTATTGAGGGCATCATAACGAACTCCAAACTCCCAATTGCTGTCTTTGTCATAGATAAGTTGGGTGTAGTAACCTGCCTGTTTGACATCTTCCCTGTCACGATAGAGGTATTCACTCTGCCATGCCAAAGAGCTGTAACTGTCAATCGTATGTTTTAGGGTCAATTCCCCTCCGTAAAGTCGGCTATTTTTATTGTTTTCTGTTTTTCCAGAAGCGACACTTGCCCCTGCCAAGAGCGAACTGCTCTCTCCTACATCAAAGCCTGTTTTTAGGTAACCCACATAGAGGTTATTGCTACTGCTTTTTCCAAAACTTAGCTCATTGGTTCCTTGTAGTGCTTCTGCTCCTGCCATAATATAGGTGTCTGTTGGGGCAACCCAATTAAGTGAGACTCCTGCATCTTTAATGCCCTCTACACCCAACATCGCCTCATAGACCAAAGGCTGTTCTGTAAAGTGTTGTGCATGTTGATGAATGGCATTGATGCGTCCAAAACCACTCTTAAATGACCCTGCTTTAAGTTGCAAATTGGCAGGTAACTTTTTACTTGTAATGTATGCTTCTTCTATTTCAAAAGTATTAGGACTAAGATGAAAAATTGCATCAGCATCAAAATAAGGACCTACAACAGAGTGCATACCAAACTCTGCATAGTTGAGGTTAAATCCACGGTTTTTGTTAAAAGGAATCTCAGCTGTATTGTCTACAAAACCATCAATTCCATACCCCTCATACTGGTCATTGTCAATGTTTCGACCCACAGCTGAACCACTTAATATTAGTGATATATCAGGCATAAAGCTCTTTTGGCTAAAGCTGTTACTATTATTAAGTGCTTTTTTAAGCTTATCTTTTTTTTGTGCATGGAGAGCTTTTTCTAAAGACTCCACTCTTTTTTCTAAATCTAAATTTTCTGTAGCATGAAGCAATAATGTGCTGAGTGCAACAGAGATTAATATGGTTTTTTTCATAATTTCTCCGTAAAATATTTTTTATAAATGGTTGTTTTTTGAGTTTAGGAGAGTTTTGGAGGGGCGTTGGCGTTGAAGCCTTTGAGCAGTTTAAAGGTATTTTGATGCTCTTCTGAAAGAATAGGTTCATAACAGAAGTCACATGGTAAAAGAGCTAAAGCATCATTTGGTACATCTGAACTGTTAAGGTTTTTGACAATCAGACAAACTTTACAATCACTCTGTTGTTCTAATCCATCATTATGAATGTGGGTTGCACTCAAATAGGAGGAGGTCAAATAAATAAAAAGAAGAAAACGAATAATTAAAATGTTAAATAATTTCATTGTTTACTCCTTAATTTTTTGCCATTATAGCATGTCAATCTTTTACTTATTTTTTCTGAAAAAATCTTCAAATGCTACTAAAGTGGCATTTGTTTCTCTTTAGTCTGTCTTATAATACGCTCATATTTAACCAAAAGGAATAAACATGTTAGTAAAACAATACGCACCATTTAACGACATTAGAAAAGGATTCGACCTTGTTAATGCCATTATTAACTCGGTTGAAGAACAAACAGAAGCAACAAGTGAACAAACCATTGTTGACTTTACGCCCAATGTAAACATACGTGAAACTGAAGAGACGTATCATATTGAAGTAGAACTTCCAGCTGTTAAAAAAGAGGCTGTTGATATTCAAGTCGATGGAGATGTGCTGACCATTTCTGGAGAAAAGACCATTAGAGACGATGTAAAAGAAGAAGAGTATCGTAAGGTTGAAAGTAACTACGGAAACTTTTCAAGAGCATTTACCCTGCCAAAAAGAGTTGACACATCTAAGATAGAAGCCCGTTTTGAACTTGGCGTTTTGGAAGTAAGCATTCCAAAAAAAGAGTTGCTTGACACAAGCAAAAAGATTGAAATTAAATAAAAATAAAATAAGGAGCCTAAAATGAAAAAACAACTATTAACAACCTTACTTTTAGCAGCCCTACCAATGGTTGCTGTTCACGCTGATAACAACATTACAACTAACCCCTTTGAAAATGACCCCGTATTTGAACATTTTCAAAAGTTACAAGAAGATATGAATAAAATTTTTGAGGAGTTTAATCATAATGCCTTTACTAATATGAAAATTGACCCAAATTTTGAAAAAGGTTTCTCGTTTACACCCGATACTGATTTAAAAGACAAAGGGGATACATATGAACTAAAAATGGACATTCCTGGAATGGATGACAAGAACATTAAGATTGATGTTGAAGATAACTATCTAAGTGTCACAGCTAAAAATGAAGAGAGCAAAGAGAAAAAAGAAGAGGGTAAAATTATTCATCAAGAGCGTCATGTTGGTATGATTCAGCGTGGTATGACCTTACCAAAAGATGCTGATGCGCATAACTACAAAAGTGACTATAAAAATGGTGTTTTAACCATCACCATACCAAAAAAGAAGTAAGATAAAAAAGAACCAATAAAGGAAAATAAAATGGAACAATTTAAAACCTATGCCCTAATGACGGGACTTACTCTCCTTTTTATTTGGTTTGGAGGGTTAATTGCTGGTCAAACAGGTATGATTATTGCTTTTATTGCTGCTATGGGTATGAATTTTTATGCTTACTTTTACAGCCATGAGCAAGTACTAAAACATTATCATGCTGTACCTGTTAACCGTAATCAAGCCCGTGGACTTTATGAGATTGTCGAAAGACTTACACAAAAAACAAACCTACCAATGCCACAGTTGTACATTATTCCAGACAATGTTCCCAATGCTTTTGCAACAGGACGTGACTATGAACACGCTGTTGTGGCTGTTACAGAAGGGTTACTTGAACTCTTAAATGAGCAAGAGGTAGAAGCTGTTATTGCCCATGAGTTAAGTCACATTAAACACTATGACATGCTCATTGGAACCATTACAGCAACCATCTCTGGAGCCATCGCAATGTTGGCGAATTTTGGAATGTTCTTTGGTGGGAACAACGAAGAGCGTCCAAACCCAATTGTAATGATAGCACTTATGTTCATTATGCCTATGGCTGCGACGGTCATTCAAATGACAGTCAGTAGAAACAGAGAATTTATGGCAGACGAAGGTGCTGCAAGAATGACAGGTCACCCTGAGTGGTTACAGAGTGCCTTAACAAAACTAGACAACTATGCAAGAGGAATGGTCATGCACGATGCAGAGCCACAAACAGCACATATGTTTATTATTAACCCTTTTACGGGGAAAGATTTTTCCATGAAGCAACTCTTTAGTACTCACCCAAGTACCGAACAAAGAGTGGCTAAATTAGAAGCGTTAAAATAGATATTCTTTAAATTTTAATAAAAAAGGATATAGAATGAAACACCAATATAACCGAGTAGTCGTTCTTCTGAACGACTTTGAAAAGATTGATACACTATTAGAACGAGCAATTAACTTCTCAAAAGAGCATAAAACTATTTTAGAGATACTCTACGTCCATGAAGAATCACTTTTTGACATACCTGACTTCTTTCTCTCTGATGAAAAAATCAATGAAAATAAAATTGATACAGCAAAGATTAAAGAAAAAATTCAAACGCATTTAGATGCATTTAATTTGTCAGAATCACATGCCATATTGGTCTACATTGATGACACGGTTAATCGTCTTTTAACACACTTGACTGATGCAGAACATACACTTATTATAGCTACTTGTAACAAAGAACTAACTCCTACCCTTATTGCAAAAACACCTTATACTTTTTGGATTATTAAAAATGATGAAGTAAAAGAATATAATAAAATCCTCTTTACCTGTGACTTAGGTGAGGAGTCTAAAAAATTTATTCCCATGAGTCAACATCTTTTTTCTTCAAGTAGCATCCATCTACTCTATGACTATCGGTACATTCTTGAAACCATAGCTCTACGTGAAGACTACTTAAATGTTACACCCATTACACTGGATGTCGATGTCCAACTTAACGAAGCAAAAAAAGCGAATGCCTTAGAAAAATTTAATGCCTACAAAAAAGAGTTTAATCTTGAAGGTACATTTATAGAAGGAGAAGGGTTCTTAGAAGATGATGTATCTAATTTCATAAAAAATGATAATTTTGATTTGACCATTATGTATAGAAAAGATGAAGACTTTTTCTCTTCACCTTCATTAATCTTAGGTCTGGTTAAGAACTTGTCTACTGATTTTCTAATCTACTAAGAAATAGTGACTTCCAAAACATGCACCTCATTTGGCTGGAGTGTTCGTTCATCTTTACGAACATTTCCTGTCTCTAAACAGAGCATTGTTTTGTAACCCTCATTTGGCATATCGGCTAAAGCCTTTGCTTTTTCTACCCAAGGGTTCCAAACGACCAAAGAGTTTGAACCTTTTTGAACTAAAGAGAAAGAACGTCTACTATCTTGAACATTTATACTAGAAGAAGCATTAAAATAGACTCTATCTACCTCTTCATTTATAGTCAAGTCACCCTCTTGTACCCTAATTTCACCTGTTAAACTATCTTCAAACTCTGCTCCAGCTAAACCTCTAACCAAAACTTCTGAAATGTCTGAAACATTAAAATAACTGTGCAAAGCTGTTGTAAAAGTAAACGGTTTTGTATCGATGTTTTTTACACTTAATTTAAGCGTTAACTTTTTTCCTATGCTGACTTTTAATCGAACATCAAATTTGTATGCCCATAGTTTAAAATACGATTCATTTGATTCTAATTTTAGTTCTATTTCTGTAAATTTATCATTTTCTTCTTTTACTTCAACCACTTCCCATACAGCCGTACGTGCAAAACCATGTTGAGGTAAAGTCTTATCGGTAGCATGAGGACCAAACCATGGAAAACAGATGGGTACTCCTCCTCGAATGGCTTTTCCCTCTCTAAAAATAGCTGTTTCACTTAACCAAAGTAAGGGCTCCTTATTAATCGCTTTATAGTGAAAAATATGCCCACCTTGGAGGGCAATCTTTGCTTCTGCTTCTTCATTTTTTATCTCTATATATTTGTAATTATTATCTAACTCTTTGTGTATGACCATTATGTTATCCAAGATTTTTTTTTGATTATATCGAATTAAAATCATTTCGATATAATCTTAAAATTATTCTAAAGGGGACTCATGCAACACCTTGTTGACACCAATGATTTTAATGACAGACAATTAGAGCAAATAATGCAAGATGCAAAAGCATTTAAAGCAGAGATGCCAGCCAAACTTTTGGAGGACAAACTGCTGATTACCCTCTTTTTTGAAAGTTCTACGAGAACGCGTAGTTCATTTGAAGTTGCAGCCAAGCGTTTGGGTGCAGCAGTGGTTCACCTTGACCCTTCAAAAAGTTCTACCAACAAAGGTGAAAGTCTTGAAGATACGTTTGAGAACCTTGCTGCAATGGAACCTGATGGCGTTATTATTCGACATGAGTTTAACAATACTCCAAAGAAATTGGCAAATAAAGAGCTCACTCCCATCATTAACGCTGGTGCAGGAAACTACGCTCACCCTACCCAAGCATTGCTTGACCTTTTTACAATAATGGAACATTTTGAAATAGAAAACACAAAAGCACTAAAAGGTAAAACCATTGCCATTGTTGGTGACATTGTCAGTTCACGTGTTGCCTCTTCAGGAATTCGACTCTTTACGCGAATGGGCATGAATGTTGTTCTCGTCGCACCTCAACCTTTTATGCCAGAGAACGACCTACCTAAATATGAACATTTAGATGCAGTTATTGACAAAGTAGATATTGTCATGAGTCTTAGAGCGCAACTAGAACGACACAAAGCGCCTATTTTTGAAGACTATGATGAATATGCAGCTGAATACTGCATTACTAAAGAGCGTTTAGGAGAAAGAAATGTCTTACTTCTTCACCCTGGACCTGTCATGAGAAACATTGACATCTCCGATGAGATGCTTCAAGATGCACGTTGTAAAGTTTTAGAACAGGTTAAAAATGGTGTTTTTGTTCGTATGGCAATTTTAAAGTCATTGCTTCTGGACAGTTAATGGAGAGCATGAACAAACTCGGTCAAGAGAGGGAACCTTTTTTATTTGTTCTCTCTTATGACTTAAAAGAGCTCTTTGTTCAGCCACTTAAAACACTTGATAAAAATATTTTTTTTAAAATAGGACAGCAACGAAACTACCCAAAAACCCCTCTTGAAAAACCCTATTATTTAAAAAAAATGCCCATCTCTTTTCAAACATATAAGGGTGCACTCGAAAAAGTCTTGGAAGAGATTCGTTCAGGCAATACTTATTTGTTAAATCTTACTTTTCAAACACCCTTAGAATCTGACTTAACACTCAAAGAGATTTTTACCTACGCAAGAGCAAAATACAAACTTTATTTTAAAGATGAATTCATCTGTTTCTCTCCTGAAAAGTTTATTGAGATTGAAGGGAATAGCATCTCAACCTATCCAATGAAAGGAACCATTGAAGCGTCCATTCCTAATGCAAAAGAGAAAATTTTAGCCAACGAAAAAGAGATGGCTGAACATGTAATGATTGTTGACCTTATGAGAAATGACCTAGGAATGGTAGGAACAAACGTTCAAGTAAAGCAGTTTCGCTATGTTGAAAAAATTAAAGCTGGAGAGAAAGAGCTGCTTCAAGTAAGTTCTAAAATAACAGCTACCCTTCCAAATGATTGGAGAGAGAACATTGGTTCACTTCTTCAAACGTTACTTCCTGCTGGTTCCATTACAGGAACACCTAAACGAAGTACCGTTAACATCATTAATCATATAGAAAACTATGAACGAGATTTTTACACAGGAGTATTTGGCATTTTTGATGGAGAAAATTTATACTCAGCAGTAATGATACGATTTATTGAAGAAAAAGATAAGAAATTGTTTTATAAGAGTGGAGGTGGCATTACCATAGACAGTAATGCCAAAAGTGAATATGAAGAGCTAATAGATAAAATCTATCTGCCCCTGTAGATTGGAATTAGTAAGAACTAACTACAAATCCACCTACTTGACTTGCATATGACTTTGCAGCTGAACGGTTTGCAAATCCAGTTAAGATTACTTTGTAAAGTGACCCTATTTTTTTAACTACTGGAGTAAACTGTCCTCTGTTTGCATCAGCAACTGATTGTGCTTTAGAACGTGATGAGAAAGCTCCAATTTGAACACCCACTCTAGAGTTTCCTGTTGCTACTGAAGCAGCTGGTGTACCATATGGGTCATTTGTTGTGTATGCACCTGTATCATAAGCAGGTGTTACTGGTGGAGTGTATCCTCCTCCTGAACCTTGAACAATAAATGCTCCAGGGAAACGTGTCTCTTTTAACTGATTTGCTTCTCCAATAGATGAAATACCAGTAACAATGACTTTATTCATTGGTCCACGTTGAACATAAGCTGACTGACCTGGTGCCAATGAAAGGGTATTTTTAAACTCTTCTGCAGCATAATAATCTTTTAATGCAGCAATTTGTAAATGAATTCCTCCACCACCTTGTGCTGCTGGTGCAGGATTACTAGCTGGGTAAGATGTTGCAGGATATGAAGTCGCTGCACCCCCACCATTTGCATATGGATCAGGGAACTGTGCTGATGCACCTGTTTCATAAGGGTTTGTATAAACTTGCTGTGTCCCAGATATAGGTGTACCTGGAGTTGTAATTACGGTTCCATCTGCTGGAATCTCACTGTAAACAACACCTGATTGTGATGTTCCTGCATTTTCATAAACTATTGGAGCAGCCTCTTCGTAAACTGGCTGAGAGTTATCATATACTACTTGACTATTATCTGGTTGGGTAGGTTTAACACAACCTGTCGCTAAAAATGCAACAGCTGCAGTTGCAACTAAAGTATTACTATATTTCATGGTTTCCCTTTTAAAGTGTTTTTACTATTATATCAATCTAATAATATCATAAATATTAATATTAGTATTTATTTTAAAATATTTAATGTTATTTTTTACTATTATTGTTTTGAGTCTCTAATTTAAGTAGGGTTCTGTCTTTTCTACTCGAAGTTGAGAAGCGTAAAAGGTCATCTGCTGACTTCACATAAGGAGGTAAGTTTTGAAACGTTAAGTCAAGAAGTTTAGAGGTCACTAATGCGTCTGAAAAGGCACGATGTTGCGTATGTTCACCCAAGTTTAAAGACTCTCCTAAATAGGCTAAACCATAACGTTCAGACTCAATGGTTCTACGTGCTAAATCAATGGAGCAAAGCTTAGGGTTACCAATGCTTCCTAGACCAAAACGGTCAAATGAGTGGTTTAAAAATCCATGGTCAAAGTTTGCATTGTGTGCAACAAAAACAGCATCTTCCATAAAGGTCCGAAGTTTTGTTAACACTTCTGAGCGACTGGGTGCGTCAATTAAATCTTCAGGAACGATTCCTGTAATTTTAGAGATATATTCTGGTAAAAAAGCACACTCTACAAAACTCTCAAAACGACCAATCTCTTTGCCATTTTGAATCATGACAGCACCCACTTCAATGACCTGTGCTGTTTCAGGTTTGCTTCCATTGGTCTCAATATCTATAACACAATACTTCTGTTCAGAAAAAGGCGTAAAATAGCTCTCTAAACGATATTTATCTTCTTCTTCAACAATAGGATAACCTGCTGCTTGAAGTAAGATAAATAGTGTATCTGCATCTTCAAAAAGAGTGGTATGTTTGTTAACAATACGTGCATAAGAAGGAGCAGAGAGATAGCCCTCATTTCTTCTAAATGCTGATGTTAGTTCCTCATAGACTTTTCGCATTCTCTATAAACTTTGTCACCTTTTGGTAATCTTTTTTTCCTTTAATGCGTTCAACACCTGAACTTACATCAACACCATAAAAATTATATTTTTTTAGTTCCATTAAATTGTCAGGGGTTAATCCACCTGCTAAAATAATTTTTGAACAATCAACGCCATCAAACCACTCTAAATTGAGTCGTTTACCTGAACCACCATACTCTTCACAATAGACATCTACCAAACGGTATCGGTTAGCATATTGCAAAACATCTTTTGGTTCTTTTGCACGAACAACAGGCATGGCTTTTGAGCCAATCATGTCCAGTGCTTCTTCATCTACTTCAAAATGAATTTGACACAAAGACAAATTACAATATTTTGAAATGGTATCAATGGTATCGATTCCTTCGTTAACAAACAACCCTACTCTACCAACAAAAGGTGGTAACCTATCAATAATCTTTTTTGCATCAGCTGGTTTAATGTAACGTGGGGAATCTTGGTAAAAAACAAATCCTAATGCATCTGCTCCAGCCTCAATGGCTTGCATAGCATCTTGAAAATTGGTAATTCCACAAATCTTTACTCTCATTATAACTCCTATATACTTCCCTCAAAGTAGGGAAAATTATACCTTTAAAGAGTCAATAGCGTGCTTATAACCCTGTGAATTTCCAAAAACATACGAACCTGCGACCACAACATTCACACCTGCTTCTTTTAGCTCATGAATATTTTGGTCATTTACCCCACCATCTACTTCAATGAGACAAGCAGGATTGTGCTTTTCAATGAGTGCTTTCAAACGCTTAGCACGTTCTACAACAGAAGGAATAAACTTCTGCCCACCAAATCCAGGGTTAACTGACATAAGCAAAACCATGTCAACATCTGCAAGTAAAAACTCAACACTTTCAGGTGGAGTATGAGGGTTCAAAGTAAGTGCAGGACGAATTCCTAAAGAACGAATCTTCTGTACCAATCTATGTGGGTGTTTCTCTTCTTCTACATGAAAAGAGATAAACTGTGGTTTTAAAGGTGCAAAAAGGTCAACAAAAAAAGAGTTGTTCTCTACCATTAAGTGAATGTCCATTGGTTTGGTCGCTGCCTTTGCCACTGCTGACACAACAACAGGTCCAATGGTTAAGTTGGGGACAAAGTGTCCATCCATTACATCAACATGAACCAAGTCACACCCTGCCTCACAAATCGCCTCTACATCACGTGCCAAATTCCCAAAATCTGCCGAGAGAATACTTGGTGCTACTAACATTTAAAATCCTGTTTTTAAATTTTTTCGTATTATAGCCAAATATGCTATACTAAGATAAATAAGGAAGAAAATGCATAGGTTCAACTCTAAAATCATCATAACACTGGTCTTGTTTATAATATCACTTTCAATAAGAAATACGCCCATCATTCAACTGAGTAAGAAACTCTTCTTTCTTCATATTGCTAGGTACTTTGATGACGACATTACCCAATCTTCCTTTGTTTTCAGGTAATTCATCTTCAGTATACATACGAGAGTCACCCAAATACTTGTAGGTAATTTTATCTTTTGGTTTAACCCAATCTTCTGCAAAAAATGCACCATCTTCTCTTGGATCATCTTCTAGCACTATTGTCTCTTGTTCAACATTTGTAAGAAACTCTTTTTCTGCTGTAAGTTGTATCTCTTCTTCAAAGTTAGAGGCAACTCCAAAGTTGTCATTATATACGTGTGAAGTAGATTTGCTACTACAAGCACTTAAGAATAACAGAGACGTAATTCCTAATAAAGTTTGGTATTTTTTTAACATAATTCATTCCTTAAAATTTATTTAATCAAATAATACAATAAACTATTAAGAAAAAAATAAGTTTATTTTCCAAAAAAATTACTGCTATTTAGAATAAATAACAACTTATTAATGAAAATTAAATGGTATTTAATAGTAAAAAAGGAATTTTTAGGAAATTTATAAGAAGTTTAGCCCATACCCGACCCACGAATATTTCAATATTTTGGAAATATTTCTATTATAGGACGTTAAATATCTATTTTCTCGATGAATTATACTCATAATATATAATAGTATTCATTTCTATTATATATTGAGTAGGAGAATGCAGTTGATTTTTAGTCTAATGTCTTGTTAGAAAAGAAGTATAAAAAAGAGAAAATAAAATCTATTTTCTCTTTTTTAAAAGTATATTACTCTGTTAAATAAATTCCTGTAACTTGTACTGGATTTGAAATATCATTTATGTTGTACACATCAAGTTGGTCACTATCGGTTAATGCTCCTGTTACAGCCAAATAACTACTGTCACCAAAATAGTCAAAATGTAATTCATCACTTGTAATAGCAGCATCTCCATTATTATCAAAGAAATCACCAAAACCAATAACTGTTTCTTCACTAGGAGTCACTCCACTCTTTACAACAACATAAGTCACAGAAGTAGTAGATGGGTTTGCTGGAGAATCTACACCTACTGTTACACTACTATCAAGATCTGACTCTGTAACATCGTAACCACCTGCAACAACAGCATTTTCTACCATCCATCCTCCTCCATTTAGTTGTGATTGAAGTCCCGTTCTTTGTCCATTTCCATTAAATGTTTCTTCCTCTTCAAACACATCATTTGAAGTATTGTCCTTAAATTTTGTTTTAATGTATCCACCAGTATCATTTGCTTTAGCAATAATAGTAAAAGAGTTGTCAATACCTCCAGCGAGTAAAGTATCAACAGTCATAGAAATTTTAATACCATTTGTTGCAGGGTCATACTGTTGTAACTTAGCTTTATACTTAAAAGTTGAATTAATTGCACTCTCAGTAAATGTACCACTACCAATGAATGTATTTGCACCATTAATTATTGTCTGTGCAAATTTCTCATTAAAAGTACCAATAAAATCACTTCCTACATAACTAATTGCTTTATCTATTCCACTGTCTGTCCATCGAAATAGTTCAACTGTACTATCAGGTACAAAAGTACCATTTATTTTAATTTTATTCACAGTAACTTTTATTGAATGATTGTATTTACCAGTAGAGATGTTTTTGTACGTTAATGCACCATCTGCAAAAGTAATATTTTGACCAGCAGTAAGTGAACCCTGACTTAAAGTAGCCATTTGAGGAGTAACTTGAATAATAATCTCATTATGTACAACACAATCTGTGTCGTCAAGAATGGTTGAACATTCACGGTTCACATCATTTAGTGACTCATTAATAAATAGTCTGTACATATCAATACTATTTTGATTTTCTAAAACAGAAGAAACCATCCCTTTAAGTAATGTATAACCTTGTGATGGCACAGCTACAGCTTGTGATGTAAATAAGCTTAGAGACAATAGTGATGTAATCAGAATTTTTTTCATTTATTCTCCTTTTAGCTAGTTTTGTGTATTTGCTGGAGCAGATACACTACCCCCTGCTGGTATTGCATTACTTGGCGTACTACTTGTACTTGGAGTTGAAGAGGTACTACCTCCTCCTCCACATCCTACTAAAACAAATGTTACTATAGATGTGAAAACTAAACTTTTCATTATTGTCTCC
>Ga0256826_1001917_pt1 | contig 12881 bp, 13 predicted proteins | sample CV79metaG_FD_185975 | JGI IMG/M metagenome (GOLD analysis project Ga0256826, IMG submission 185975) | Hydrothermal vent microbial communities from East Pacific Rise, Pacific Ocean - CV79 | ecosystem: Environmental > Aquatic > Marine > Hydrothermal vents | place: Pacific Ocean: East Pacific Rise...
GACACGCTGTACCTCTTCCCAAACATCTTGGCTGCTCTTATAATCATAATCTCCACCCATCTTGTTATCAAGTATCTGAAGAACTTCCCAGTCATCTGGAAGGTCTGACTTTACAAGAGGTTGAGAGAGGTGAAGACGACGCATCGCGTTTACATAAACACCTGTCTTCTCATAGGCAGATTTTACACCAACAACTATGTCTGCTCTGTTTGCGATATCTGTCATAAAAAGCTCTTGAACGAAAATCATATCTAGCTTCTCAAATGCCTTGTCTATCTTGTTGAGATTTGGATGGATATGTGTTAAATCCTCTCCAATGTTAAGAACAACTTTTACTCTATCTTCAAGCATCTCATCCACTAACTGAGGTGTCATAAGACCAATCTCTTTTGGTGTTTGATAATCTGGGTCATAGTATGGAAGCATCCCCATATCACAAGTTCCTTGAACATTATTCTGTCCACGAAGAGGCATAAGGCCAGCTCCTGCCTTACCAATATTTCCAGTCATAAGAGCTAAATGAACCATCGCCATAACTGCATAAGAGCCATCTATATGCTCAGTAATTCCGAGTCCCCAGAAAATCATAGATTTTTTAAGAGCATATTCACGAGCAACTTTACGAATCATTTTAGATAAATACTCATACCCCTCTACCTCATTATAAAAATCAGGATTTGCATATGGGTCATTCATGATTTTTTCCCTGAACTCATTAAAACCTGCTGTTCTATCAACTAAAAAATTCTCATCATAAAGCTCTTCGTCCATAATTACATAAGCAAGCATATTAAGAGTTAAAAGGTTTGCTTCATGAGGTATTATCGCCTTATATTTAGAAACACGGTGAAGTTTAATCTCACGTACATCAAAAACAGCCAAGTTATCATGCTCTCGTGCTACATCAATAATTCGATTCGCAATAATAGGATGAGCTTCTGTTGTATTTGAACCGATAACTATCATAAACTCAGCATTGTAAATATCATTGTAGGGGTTGGTTGCAGCACCCTCACCTATAGTTACCCGCATACCAGAGAGTGATGGCGAGTGACAGACACGAGCACAGTTATCTACATGAGGAGAGTTGAGAGTATGGCGTGTAAATTTTTGGAAAAGATAAGAAGACTCACAAGAGGTTCTCGCCCCACCTATAGAACATATAGACTTTCTACCGTAGTTTGTTTGAGTCTCTTTAATTTTTATAGTACAAGCTGTTGTTGCACCATCTAAGGTAGTCTCATACCAAGTCTCATCTAGGCTAATAAGAGTTGAAGTAATTGCCTCTTTAATCTCAGGATTTTTCTCTAGCCAAGATTTTCTAATACGAGGAATATAAAGTCTATCTTCTGCACTTACAAAGTCAAAACCATATTTCCCTTTAATACAGAGCTTTCCTTGAGATACAACCCCATCAGGATGAGCAAAAATTTTAACAATCTTATTCTCTTTAGTATCAACATTTGCTGCAATATCGCAACCAACACCACAGTATGTACAAACACTATCTATTGTCTCAATATTTTCCATAGTAACAACCCTATACTTTTAGTTGATGGAGTTTACAATTTTCTCTCTTAAAAAGTTTGGAAATGGCTTTAAAACTAAAATCATTAATTAAAATCTAAGCGAAAATGGATATTATGATATTAAATTTTGTATAAGGAAATTCTATTTGAGTAATGAGAAATATTTAAGCCATAGACTCAATGGATTTGATGCTAAAGAAGCTTCATTAGCCGCCTTAGAAAAAGCCATCATTAGTCATGCTCCTTTTCTTGAAATAGATACAAGAGTTTCAAAAGATGGAACTATTTATATTTCTCATGATGATATGATTTCAAGTACTAGAAGAACCCTCTCTATTTCCAAAAGCAACTCCTCAAAAATAGACTCTTTTATAAAAAAACACTCTTTAGAAATTATATCACTTGATAAATTACTTCAGGTATTCTCAAAAAGAAAATATAAATCTCAAAAGCTAATGATAGATATAAAGGATTATGGTTTTGAAGAGGAGCATCTTCGTTTAGTACAAAAATATAATCTAAACAAAAATATTTTCTGGGTCTCATGGATACCTCAGTCACTCCTAAAACTGGACAAACTTGATCCAAATACACCAAAGATTCTCTCATTTATTCCAGTAAATGATATTTTTACTCCCATTACTCAAAATATCTCTATTGCGAAAATACCTTTTATTCCTATTGTTCTGATTGGAAGAGAGTACTATAAAAGTGATTTAAAAGATTTAGCACGTGGTTATCAGCATGCTTATCTCACTTACGAGTTAAATAATGAACTCTTAGCTCTACTCTCAAAGAATGGTGGTGGTGTCTGTATCTCTAAAAATTTACTAACAGCTAAACAACTCTCCTTTAACAAAACACATGAACTCCTTACAACTGTATTTGCAGCAGCAGATAGAAAAGAGTTTAAAAAAATCTCTAAAATGGGTGTAGATATTGTCTTTTGTGATTTTGTAGATAAAGAGATACGAGGATGAATCTAAATTTAGAGTATATAGGATCAGATTATAGGTATAACTGGTTACTTATACTAGCACTTTTTTCTATTTTACAGTGGTTTATAACTCTCTATATCATCTACTCTAAGGGCTCTATTAAACTCCATCTTGTAGAAGACATTAAAGAGAAGCATCCCGGTTATAAGAGGTACTTAAGCTTTTTATCTGATAACTTCTACTGGTTTTGGAATATTTTCCCTATAATCTACTTTGTTCACTTTTTTTACATCGAAGCTTCGTGGGAAGCATGGATGCAGAGTCTCTTTATACTTGATATAGATTCTCAGATAAAAGAGCTCTATGAGCAATTTTTCTACTCTCCTCTCTCTAAAAATATAGATGCTTCTATACTCTTTATTCTTATTATTCTTTCACTTATATTTGGTTATTTTGGACAAGATAAAAAACATAAAGAGATGATAGCAAAGAAGACTTCTCTCTACTGGTGGTCAAAAACACTTAACTCTAAGATATACTTTTTACGTAAAATATTTTTAGTTTCAAACCTACTGCTTATTGGATTTTTAACCTATTTAATTAGCAAGATATCTTTCTTTATTGCTATGCTACTTCGCATACCAGAGCTTAATATTTTTCCTTTTCATATCGATGGTTATGGTGGTCTGCACCCTATTATGCAAATCACAGCAATACTGCTTTCTATGTATCTTATGCGTGCTTCTATGGGACTTATAGGTTTAGATGATCATAAGGGGCAAGGACCCTCGCATAAGGTAGGAGATATCTTAAATATTATCTATCTTCCAATTGGGGCAGCACTTATGTACTTTATCTACAACAGTATAAAAAATCACCTCGCCCTTGCAAGCCAAAAGTATGAGATAAGCAAATATCTCTCAAGTCAAACATATCAAACATTTATAGATAACTTTAATGCAGCTAGTAATAAAGCTGAAGCTTTAAGCCCATTTTTTGACTACTACTCTCTTTTAACTTACAACTCATTTCCTATCGATATAGGCCTCTTTTACAACACCGCATTTACAGCAGTACTCCCTATCTCAATCTGGTTCTTAGTGAAAAACTATCAAGATAAGGCAACTACATAAATCTAAATATTCTCTGTAAAATAGTGTTAGGAAGTAGTCCCAAAAAACGGATGATTAAATAAAACCTTGAGGGAAAAGCATACACCTCTTTTCCGGAATCTATCGCTTTTTTGATACGACTCACTCCACTCTCTAGATCTACCATAAAAGGCATAGTAAAATCATTTTTAGCTGTCATTTCACTCTCAATAAAACCAGGAAGTATAGTTATGACTTTTAGTCCATCTTTTGTGTATTGATGACGAATACCATCAGCATAAGCATTGAGTGCACGTTTTGAAGAGGAGTATACTTCACTTCCTGGCATTGTAAAGAGTGAAGCTAAAGATGAGATAAAAACTATTTTACCACTTCCTTGCTTCACTAAACGCGGTAGTAAGATTTCTAAGATTGCATGATTTGCAAGAAGGTTTACATCATAGAGATTTTTAAAACTCTCTATAGTTGATATGCCTCTCTTTGGGCCAAGGGAGACTCCTGCATTTAATATGACCATATCAATACTAGCAATTTTTTTGATTTTTTCTTGAAGGGTATCAAACGCGGTAACATCTGCTACTACAATCTCTACAGATTTAGCAGACTCAAAGAGTTCACTTCTTAGTTTAAAAAGCTTCTCTTCACGACGGGCAAGAAGAATAAGTTCATTCTCTGAAGTAGCATATTGACGAGCGAGCTCTGCTCCTAAACCACTACTTGCACCTGTTATTAAGATTTTCATGATAAGAAGTTTAGACGATCCTAATCATTACCGGTTTAGAGTTTACAAAGTCAAGAGCCTCTAAGCTTATAATCATCGCTTGAATATCTCTCTCAACTGCCATATGTGTTGAGATAAGCAGATTTGCAGAATCATCAGTTGAAGGACGCTGTAACATCGTCTCAACAGAGATACTATTCTCCTCAAATACCTTAGTGATTTTTGCTAAAACACCCGCTCTATCTGAAACATTTATACGAAGATAATATTTTGAGTTAATATCATCAGTTGGTTTTAGAGTTAGTTGGTGCCCTTCCATCGGTCTATCAAATCCAAGCATTGGAGCAGATTTTCCACTTCTTGCGATATCGATAATATTTGCAACAACAGCAGAGGCAGTAGCATCTCCACCAGCACCCGGTCCATAGTAGAGTGTCTCACCAACTTTATCACCAACAACAGAAATACCGTTCATCACACCATCTATTTTTGCTATCATCTCATCTTGAGAGATTAAACAAGCATGAACGCGAAGCTCAACTTCATTTGCATCTTTTTTAGCGATTCCAAGAAGTTTAATTGCATATCCAAACTCTTTAGCAAATGCGATATCGTCTGATGTCACATTATCGATTCCCTCTATGAGAATATCTTCAGGTTTAGCGTCAATTCCATAAGCAATAGAAGCTAAAATAAGAAGCTTGTGAGCAGCATCAAAACCACCCACATCAAAAGTAGGATCAGCCTCTGCATAACCTAACTCTTGTGCCTCTTTTAAAATAGCATCATAATCAACACCATTGTTTGTCATCTCAGTCATCATATAGTTACAAGTACCGTTCATGATTCCCATGATAGATTCAATATGATTAGCTGAAAGCCCATCACGAAGAGCATTAATAATAGGAATACCACCAGCAACAGATGCTTCATACTCAAATGCTATATCTTTTGCGATAGTTTGGAGTTCATAACGGTGATAAGCAAGAAGTGCCTTATTTGCTGTAACAACAGCTTTACCACTTTGAAGTGCCTTTTTAACAACTTCAAATGGCTCTTCAACCCCACCCATAAGTTCAACAACAACATCAATCTCGCTATCATTTAAAATATCATCAACATTATCGGTGATGATAATGTCAAGACCTCTATCTTTTTTAAGATTTTTAACTACACCACTCTTTACAGAGATATCAACACCAGCACGTGCCGAAATAACATCTGCATTATCTCTTAAAATTTCAGCTACACTAGTTCCAACAGTTCCAACACCGATTATTCCAACTTTAAGCATTTTTTGCCTCATCTTCTAAAGTTTTTAAAAACTTTTTAATATTTTTAGCCGCTTGACGAATACGGTTATCATTTTCTATTAAGGCTATACGAACATAGTTTTCACCATATGCACCAAAACCAATTCCTGGAGCTACACAAACACCCGCTTCAACAAGCAGACGTTTAGAAAACTCTAAGGAGCCTAAATGCTCAGCAACCTTAGGCAGCTTTGCCCAGATAAACATACTCGCTTGATTTCTTCGTATATCCCATCCAGCTCTCTGGAAAGCTTCAATACATACATCTTGACGGTGATCATACTTATCAGTGATATCTTTTACACACTGTTGGTCTCCATTAAGTGCAACAGTAGCCGCAACTTGAATAGGAGTAAACATTCCATAATCTAACCATGATTTGATTTTTTGTAAAGCACCGATAAGCTTCGGATTTCCAACAAAGAAACCTACACGCCATCCTGCCATATTATAAGATTTTGAAAGTGTAAATGACTCAACTGCTACATCTTTTGCACCAGGAACTGACATAATAGATGGTGTCACATATCCATCAAAAGTGATATCACCATAAGCGATATCACTTATGACATAAAAGCGCTCTTTTTTAGCCATCGCTACAAGTTTTACATAAAAATCTTGTGTTACCGTTGCTGTAGTTGGGTTGTGCGGAAAGTTTACAAGTACATACTTTGGACGAGGAGAAGTCTCTTTAAAAACACGCCCTAAATCTTCAAAAAACTTATCTTCGTTTATCTTATAATCTTCATCAAACTCAATCCCAAATTTTACAACATTTCCACCAGCAAGAATGAAAGAAAACTCATGAATAGGGTAAGTAGGATCAGGAACAACAGCTACATCACCTGGATTTGTGATAGCATAAGTAAGATGTGCATAACCCTCTTTTGAACCCATAGTAGCTACACATTCAGTCATTGGATCTAAATCACAGTCATAACGACGTTTATACCAGTCTGAAATCGCCATTAGAAGTTTTGGAATACCCTTTGAGACAGAGTAGCCATGTGTCTTAGTCTTTTGAGCTGATTCAACAAGTTTCTGGCGAATATGCTCTGGAGTATCTCCGTCAGGATTACCCATAGAAAAGTCAATTACATCGGCGCCAGCTCTACGCTCTGCCATTTTAAGTTCATTAACCTCAGCAAATACATACTTCGGAAGTCTTTTCATTCTATCAAATTCTATTTCGTCAAACATTTTATATCCTGCTAAATTATTAATGCTATTTTAGCGAAAAATGTTTAGAGTAAGATAATGGCTATCTTACTCCTGTCGGGTAAAGAGTTAAATTATCTTTAATATTTTTAAGTGTATAGATATCAGATATTTTTATATACTTCGCACATTTAGGTATTTTTAAGTTAATATCTCGGTGTTTTTCATCTCTTTTTATAACTTTTAATAGATGCAAAGATTTATCATAATATGCTATATATGGATACCAATTGTTTCTTACTGAACTTCTTATACGAAGATTTTTTATCTTAGAACTATTTAACCAGTGTGCATAAAGAGATCGCTTTAGTTTGACCTCTTTACCATTTTCTAATGTAGCTACATTTAAAAACCCACCCTGCATATCAACTACATAAGTCCAATCATTTGATAAATTCCTATGTATGTCTATAATCTTACAGCCACGCTTCTCCAGCTCTTTTTGTAAAATCACGGGATCCGTTGCATACTCAGAGGTGAGACTAATACTCCATGTAAACTCCGAAGGGTTAAGGTTTGAAGCAGTAGTAACATAACGATAATAGCCAATATTTCTAAGTGTATCACTCATGAGTTTTACAAAAAAGACAGGAGAACCTGAAGTCTTAAAGTGCAAATTTAACTCTTGAGGTCTTTTAAAAAAAAGTTTTAAGAGTCCGTTATCTTTAAGAGTAGAGACTACTTTTACTACATTTACTCTCTCATTCTCATAAAAATCAGACTCAGGAGAAAAAATAATATTTATAAACTCACTATTTTTATCATAAACTTCTAAATCAACAAAAGATTTTATCTTATTTGTCAAGAGATTTTCCTCTTCCATAACTACTATATCATCTGCGAAAAGAGATGAAAAAAGAAGTAAAAAAGAGAGTAAATACTTTACCATTTACGACCTCTGTTAAGCTTTTTAAACTCACTTAATGTTAGTTGTTCAATCTCTCCATCTTTATAGTGAAGGTAGAGATTTCCATTTGTACTAAAAGTTTTCACCTCTCCGTTTACATAAAACTTAACATGAGAATGACCTAAAATAAGTAGCCACTCTTTATCTCTTTTAAGACTTATCTCACCCTTAAAGGTCTCTTGATATTTTTTATAATTGCTTACATTTATATAACCAATCCATACTTTCTTTCCTTTAATAATAAAGGGTTTTAACTCTTTCACTTCTTGTTTATCAAGCTCTAAAGAGCTAGTAATCTCTGCATCTGTTGTGCTGTTTATATCACTCCTACTTGCATTAGCATCAGATAAATTCGAGTCTACTACTTGAGTTGCTTCAATACTCTCTTTAGCTTTTGTAATGAGTTGATTTTCAACGGGCTTTACTTCATCCTCTGCAAATCCACTTAAACTAAAATAAGCAACAATGATTACAATGATTACAGCTAATCCAATATAGATGGCGGTAGGTTTTTTATCCTGTTGAGATAAGATAAAAACACCTTTTTCAGCAGATGTAATAGGTGTAGTCTCTTCAAAAAAGAGAAGACCTTTACTTTTTAGAGTGCTTAAATCTAAACTGTACTCTCTCTCTAAAATAGAGATAAATCCTAAAAACTGAACTCTATTTAAGTCATCAAAACTCTCATGAATAACAGCTTGAATATGCATTCGTGATATATGTGTATCTTCATGAATTTTCTGAGCACCTAACTCTTGGAGTCTTTGACAAGCTTCTTCCATTATCGCATCCTATCCATCAAAATAGCACCAGCTACACTTACATTTAGTGAGTCAAACTCATGCTTCATTTTTATGCTCACCGCACAATCTAGCTTAGAGATAACACGAGAGCTTAAACCCTCACCCTCACTTCCAAGCACTAAAACTTTTTTTCTATCTATACGAGTCTCTTGTATATCCATACCACTCATATCTGCACCATAAGTAGTAAATCCAGACATTTTTAGGTCGTTTAAAACATCATGAATATTGTTCTCAATAGCAAAAGGCATATCGTAAAGTGCACCTGTACTTGTTCGAAGTATTGTCTCTAGGGGAAGTTGTTTCACTCCACAAGCGATGATTGCATCAACACCAAGAGCATAAGCACTTCTTACAAGTGCTCCAATATTTCCTACATCTGTAAGACCTGAGAGAAGTAAAACAAATTTTTTCTCAAAAAAGAAGTTATAAGGCTGTAATTTGTAATCTTCTACTTCAGCTAAAAAACCCTGATGAGAAGCATTTTTACACATTTTCTGTGCAGCCTCATTGGGTATACGTTTTACTTCAAAGCCCATCTTCATAAGGCGTGAGTACTCTTTTTTCTCAAGCTCTTTAGCAAGGTAAAGTGTTTTGATTTTATTTGGGTAATTGTTTATTAAATAATAAATTGGTTGTTTTGCATAAATTAACATGAAAGCATTTTAGCTAAAAAAGATTAAAGTTCCAACAACCGCTGGTAACAAGCCTTCGTATTTTCGCCAGTAATTTTACTTATAAGTTTTGCCTGAACTTTTTTTGGTAAACCGAGTGAAAGTATATCTTTTTGCGAAATAGCACTAGAGTTTTGAGCCTCTGAAGCTTTTAAAACCACAACCCACTCTCCACGGTAGTTCCCAGAGAGTTTTTCATAAATCTCTTTAGCTGTTCCGTGAAAATAGTTCTGATACTTTTTCGTTAACTCTTTGGCCAAAAATATTTCACGAGTCGGTTCCTCTTTTTGCAGTTCTAAAAGGAGTTTCTCTAAACGGTGTGGTGACTCATAAAGAATAGTTGTAAAACCATTATGTAATGCCTCTTGAAGCTGTTTCTCACGTGAACTACCCTTATGGTCTAAAAAACCAAAGAAGAGCATCTGAGTCTCAACAAAACCACTTGCTACAAATGCAGTTAAAAGTGCATTCGCACCAGGTAAGATATCATACTTAACTGAGTTATCTATGCAGTAACGAACTAAGACTTGTCCTGGATCACTCACTCCTGGCATTCCAGCATCACTCACATAAACAATATTTTGCTCAAAAAAAGATTTTTCTAGTTTTTCAACAAAAGATTTTTCATTGTGTGAATGTAGGGAGATAAACTCTTGGTTCTCTTTAAATGTGGTGTTATAACGCTCTTTAAGTATATGGAGAAGTTTTTTTGTAACGCGAGTATCTTCGCAGAGGAGTATATCGGCGTCACTCAAAAGTTCAATACTTCTGAGTGAAATGTCACCAATGTTACCTATCGGAGTAGGAACTAATGATAACAAGATTAAGTCTTTAAGACTATTTTTTAGCGTAACGAGCGTTAAATTTCTCGATTCTACCAGCTGTATCTACCATTCTCTCAGAACCTGTGAAGAATGGGTGACACTCATTACAGATGTCAATTTTAAGTGTATCTTGAGCTGCTTTGTTCTCAAAACTATTTCCACATGCACATGTTACAGTACAAGTTACGAAGTCTGGGTGTAAATCTTTTTTCATTTTTTTGCCTTTTGTCTCACGTCTTGTGTACGTAAAACTATATATTTTTTAAATCCGTATGGGGGCAGATTTTTGGAAGTTGCATTATACCAAAATAATTCTTAAAGCTCTTCTAATCATACTCATAAAAACGGTTATACTTGATCATAGAAGCGAGCTCTTCACCATATGCAGCACCTTTTTCTGAGTACTTATCAAGTTTTTTTACTAACTTGTAGGGGTCATTACTTCTCATTTTTTCTACTCTAAACTTTTCAAAAACTTTATTGATAGCCAAGACTCTATAGTAATCTCTAATAGAAGCCTCTACACTACTATATTTTCTCACATAAATAGTTTTTTTACCGCGTTTAACACCGGCTGCAACTCTTGGCTCATCTTTACGAAGCGACCAGACACCAAAAAGATTTTTAGCGATTCTAGTAAATCTTGAAGTTGCCCAAGCACTCTCCATTGCAGCTTGTGCAATAGCTACACTTTTGGCATGTGGCTTCATGCGCATAAGTAAATCCTGCGGATTTTTAGCACTATATGATTGCATATATCTCTTTGTTTTAGCATCTATTTTTCCAGCATCTACAACTTTTTTTATCACTCTATACTCTGCATCTAAATCATCATACACTTTTTCTATAGCCAAAACAACAAGATTATAAAATCTCTGTTTTTTCTTAGCAACTGACATCTTTGGAGGGACTACAGATATATTATAGTCACTCTGTGTATCTAGCTTAATACCTTGAGCTGCAGATAATCCACTAACAAATAAGAGACTAAAAGCAATACTAATTACTATTTTTTTTATCATCCAAAATCCTGTTTAAAGTAAGATTTTACTCGCTACCACCATTATAGCAGACTCCGAGCGTAGTACCATTGGAGTATCTAGCCTAAAATTCTCTTGAGATTTTAAGAGAGCTCTTTCATCTTCTGAAAATCCACCTTCGCATCCTATTAAAACTCTCTCAAAAATAGCATCATTTTTAAGTCTATTCTCACAAAAATCAAAAACTTTTGTATCAGGAAACTCCTCTATAAATGTACTTATATTTTTATAAGTATCAAATTTTATATAAGAACTTCTTCCACACTGCTGCATAGAAGCCTCTAAAATTCTCTCAAATCTCTTAAAATCTAATTTTATTTTCTGACTTCTATCACAGGATATAAAAGAGATTCTCTCAACTCCTATTTCACTCAGGCTAGGAAGCACTTTTTCTATTGACTTTACATCTATAGCACACCATGCAATATGAAGTGATTTTTTACTTTGTACTTCACTTAACGCTGATGAGATTAACTCTAAATCTAAACTTCTACTATCTACAGAGCTTATTTTATATCTGCATAAATTTTCTATCTCATTTTTATAGCGTACTTGTATCTCATCACCAAGAGCATGACGTCGAACCTTTATAAGGTATTTAAAACGCTCACCCTTAAGAGTCAGCATATCGCATTTAGTCTCATCAAGCAGGATATATATCAAACAAGCCACATCCAAATAGATATTAGAGTAACCATTAAAAACTCTATTTGTAAAATTGTTCTTGCTATTGGTTTATAGGCTTCAAAAGCTCTCTCTTTTGTGTCACTAAGGTACTTTAGCGACTTTAAACGTTTTACCTCTAAAGTTATAAAAGCTATACTGATTAAAATCATCACTATATTTTCTAAAGTAAAGTCTAATCGCTTTGCTGCCATCATAACTATACCTGTAAATATACCAAATCCAAGCATACTAGCACTCAATGGAGTCAAGAAAATACTCATCAATCTTTTGTATTTCACTAAATCTTGAGAACTTATCAAGATAAAGAGATTTAAAAATATTACTACCAAAATAGCTACTGCTGCAAAACTATGTAGGGATAAACCCATATTATACATTTCATTCATAGCGAAATTATAGTAGAATATCTTCATTAAAACCAAATTATGCAACAGAAAATTAAATAAGCTAGACCCTAAATCAAGTTTAGGGTGACAGAAGTGTGTACACTCCGTCATTCCAAACTTGACAAACCGTCATTCCAAACTTGACAAACCGTCATTCCAAACTTGACAAACCGTCATTCCAAACTTGATTTGGAATCTAGTTTTAAGTTATATAAACAGCTAAAAGAGAGCAAAATCATGGCAGTAACAGTAGAAAAAGCACTAGAGTTAATTTATAACAACATATCCGCTAAGTCTATAAAGATTTTACCAATCGAGAAAGTTTTAGGCTTTGTTTTAGCCCAAGATATAGTTGCTTCACACAACCTCCCTCCTTATGATAACTCGGCTATGGATGGCTATGCAGTTAAACTTGAAGATGCTGGTAAATGTGTCAAGGTTGCCCATACCATTTTTGCAGGTGATGACTCTCACGAAGAGCTTTCACACGGCTTTGCTATCAAAATCATGACAGGAGCAAAAATCCCCTTAGGTACTCAGTGTATAGTTCCCCAAGAAGATACAACTAAGTGTGATGAAGGGGTTACACTTCCTGAGGACTTAACACTCTCAAAACATATAAGACTCTGCGGAGAAGATATCAAAAAAGAGGAGCTTCTACTTAAACGCGGATGCAGACTCAATGCACATCAAGTAACTCTCTTAGCTTCTCAAGGCATAGCCATGTTA
>Ga0256826_1001918_pt1 | contig 12874 bp, 9 predicted proteins | sample CV79metaG_FD_185975 | JGI IMG/M metagenome (GOLD analysis project Ga0256826, IMG submission 185975) | Hydrothermal vent microbial communities from East Pacific Rise, Pacific Ocean - CV79 | ecosystem: Environmental > Aquatic > Marine > Hydrothermal vents | place: Pacific Ocean: East Pacific Rise...
AAAACAAACTCAAATAATTCAATGTTTGTTTATTGGTAATGTTTCAACTTATTCCGATGGAGGTGCATTACTATCTTTAGGAGATGGTAACGAGTTTTCTGTTACGAATTGTACATTCTTCGGGAACGAAACAATTTATGGTTCTGGAGGTGCTATATGTCTAGCTTATGCCGATGTTCAGATTACCAATACAATATTATACGCAAATACGGAGGCTCACGATGTTGGAGATAATTTATACTTGTCGCAAGCAGCAAGCGTAGAGGTAAATAGTTCGAATCTGAAAATTCCGGCTCAAGCTACAGAAGATAATTTCTCGGGACTTAATAATATTGAAGTTAATCCTTTGTTTCTCGATGAAGACAATAACGACTTACATTTATCATCGAATTCTGCTTGTATTGATGCAGGAATAGATGTGGGATTATTTTTTAATGGAACAGCACCAGATATGGGCTGTTACGAAAGTGATTTTACTCAAACGATTAAGGATATTAGAGAGTCGAATAATATAATCAGTTCTGTTTATCCAAATCCGTTTATAAGTAATGTTTCAATTAACTACCAATTAGAAAACGATCAAAAAACAGAACTTTCTATTTACGATATAACAGGACGCCTTGTTGTAAACTTAATCGATCAATCTCAGACAAAAGGAACATATCGTATTATTTGGAATGGAAAGAATACAAAAGGTATTGAGCAAAGTTCGGGGATTTATTTTTATAAACTTAATAATAAGCATGTTGGGAGAATAATAAAACAATAATTATCCAAACCATAAAAGCCATGAAACCAATTATAACCTTTGCCTTTTTGTTATTTAGCCTTTTTTTATTGGCTGATGATACCTTATTTGTAGAAACTTTTGGAGATACATATAACTCATCGTACCTAACAAGTAGTGGGAGATGGGCTTCGGCTAGTCCTAATGCGAATTCTAATGATACACCTTGCGAAGGTTCTAAAAATTGGTGTCCTTTTTTTGCAAGTGCTACTGGTGCTAAAACTGTATATATAACTATTCCTTCTGGGGGGGCGGCCAAATTAACCTTCGATTATAAGTTTGATAAGTCTTGGGGTACCATGCCTGTAGTAAATATTTCTGAAAATGGTGGCGCATACACTTTGCTTAAAACTTTGAACTACCAAACTAATTGTAAAACAGAAATTATCGATTTGTCAACTTATTGTGGTTCTAATATTTCGATTGAGTTTAGAAGTGACGATACAGGAGCAAAATTTCAAGTCGATAATATTTCTGTAACACATTCAGCTAGTAGTTGCTCGAGTGTGTATTTCGAAGAAGATTTTGGTACATCTGTCCAGCCCAATTATTTAACCAATAATGGTTGGTGTCATGCCGATTCAGATAATAATAACGCATCGAATCCTTGCGATGGATATTCGTGTGAAATATTGGGGATTAGAAATAATAGAACGGGAACTTTTACTTTAGATGCTACTGCTGAAGATATAGTTTTGTCTTTTGAATATACTTACGACGATGCCGGAAATTCAACAGCTCAGCCTCCTATAGTTAGTATTAAGTCGGGTTCAAATTGCAATAATAACTATAATCAGATTCTTCAATTGGAGAATCATTTAACTTGTTATTCGGTGTCAACAGTTATTCCTGCTTCGTATTATGGGGGAGATGTCCACCTAAAATTCTTAACGTATAATTCTGGAGGCATATTTGTTTTAGATAATATTAAAGTTCAGAAGTGCGATGCTGTTCTTCCAGTAGAATTGATGAGTTTTGTTGTAAAACCTCAAGATATGGGTGTGGTTTTGGAATGGAAAACAGGTTCAGAGGTAAATAGTAGCTTTTTCGAAATTGAACGCTCCTTCGATGGTGAAACGTTTGAATATATTGGTGAAATTCAGGCTAATGGAAATTCGAATTCAGTTATAAATTACCAATATATAGATAATGAACCTAACAATAAACAGACTTATTATCGTTTAAAACAAGTCGATTTTGATGGAATGTTCGAGTATTCAAAAATAATATCGATTCAGTCTCCTTTAAAAACAGCCAAAATAAAAATTTATCAAAACAGAAATTGTCAAGCCGTTTTTAAGTTTAAAAAAAGCTATACCGGAACCATTAATATATTTGACCTTACAGGAAGATTAGTTTGCAGTCAGAAACTAACAAATAACTCAGAGGCGGTAGTCTCTAACCTAAACCATGGAGTGTATATTGTTCAAATAATGGATGATAAACAAATAATTTTTAATCAAAAACTTTTCTTTCAGTAAGGTCTTTTTTAACTTTAAAAAAACAAAAAATCAATGAAACCAATTAACATTCTAAAAGCTGTATTATTAGCAACGATATTAGGATTTTCCTTATTATCAAGTGCCCAAATTACCTTACCTTTTACCGAAGGTTTTAATTCCGATTCGCCTACACAAGCCAACTGGACTATTGTAGATGCAAACCCCGACGGAAACAATTGGACCACCAACAATACAGCTAATGTGTACGAAGGTGACGAATGTGCAATAATCTCGTCTTGGGGTTCGGGAACAGAAGACGATTATTTAATTTCTCCACAAATAACATTAACAGGAAACGATAGACTAATTTTTCATAATAGAGTAGGGTCTTCAAGTTATCCAAGTTCTTTAGAAATTGTTCTATCGACCACGACCAACGATATTGCAAGTTTTACAGAAACAATATTAAGTAATACACAGTTCGATAATTATGGATGGGAAGAAACTATTGTAGATTTATCTGCTTATTCAGGCAATGTATATATTGCTTTTCATTTAGATGGAGCCGCAGGTTTCTCGTTTAGTATCGATGAAGTGATTTTCGAAACCATTGCTTCTTGCGAATTACCTACTAATCTGTCGGTATCGTCTATCGACCAAACAAGTGCAAATCTTTCTTGGATAAGTACGGCCTCAAGTTTCAATATTGAATGGGGAAACGAAGGCTTTATTCAAGGCTCTGGAACAACAATCCCAGGAACTACAAATCCTTATTTACTAACAAGTTTAAATCCGGGGACAACTTACAATTACTGGGTTCAGGCTGATTGTTCGGGCGACTTAAGTTCGTGGGCTGGTCCTTTCGAATTTACAACACTGTGCGAAATTATTACACCGGATTATTTAGAGAATTTTAATTCAAGTGTCAATATACCAGATTGTTGGAACGAGAATCAAGGAACAATAACGGGAGCTAATGGCACCGATGGATTGTCCGATTGGATTTTTGAATACGACGATGCAACTGTAAATATTAATAATTTAAACGGAGATAACGAATGGTTAATTTCTCCTAGCTTCAATTTAAGCTTAGGATATGAATTAAATTTCGATATTACAATAGATTCCGATTACGACAATGCTATGGGAGCCGACGACCAAGTACAATTATTGTATACCATAAATAATGGAGTAAGTTGGACCAATCTACAGACATGGACAGAGTCCGATTATTTATTGAGTCAGAATTATACCATAGACTTATCGGGTGTTACCGATTTGGAAGTACGCTTTGCTTTTTGGGCAAGTAATGGTGAAGTGATGGATGGTAACGATGTGTATTTCTCTGTCGATAATTTTACGGTAAGAACACCTTCTAGTTGCGTTGCTCCAACCGATTTGTTAGTTTCAAATATTACAAACTCATCTGTCGATTTTACATGGACAGAGATGGGGACGGCTGCGGCTTGGGACATTGCTATTTTAGAAGAAGGTGAATCTTTTTCCGGGATTCCAACATACGGTAATATTACAAATAACCCATTCAACATTACGACTCTAGCCTCTAATACAACATACGATTTATACATTCGGTCTATTTGCGAAGCCGGAGGGTATAGCGATTGGGTAAATATTATTTTTACAACGGAGTGTGATATTATTAGTTCATATCCTTTTACAGAAGATTTTGAAGGCGATTTTCTTCCTCAATGTTGGTCAAAATATTTACCAGACAGTGATGTAGCAAATGACATTAGCCAATCGTACGAAGTTAATCATACCGATAATGGTTTGTATTCTGCACAATTTAGTTCGTTTAACGAATCTCAATCAGACCCAGCAGAATACAATCAATATCTAATTACACCAACTTTCGACATTAATCAATACGATTTAGAATTATCGTTCTGGACAAGTAAAGGGGTGTATTACGACGAAGCAGAAGAACTTTATTTAGGTATTGCAACAGCAAACGATACCACTTGGACAAGCATTAATATAGGTGCAGAAGAATGGTTGAAAGAAACGGTAGATTTATCGATATATTACAATGAATCTATTTTCTTTATCTTTCGTTATTATGGAGATTATTTGTACTATGTTTATTTAGATGATATTCGAGTAGGAACAGCAATTGTAGAAAATACAGAAGCAGAAATCTTAACTTATAGTATCCCCAATCAGTTAGATAGTTATGTATCTTCGTCAAACGATTCTATTCATGTAAGCATGCCACAAGGCACAAGTATATCTAACTTAATTGCTGACTTTACCTTGTCCGAAAATGCAGAAGCTACAATATATTCTGTTGAGCAAATCAGTGGAACAACACCAAACAATTGGAGTTCGATGAACCCAATTCCGTATACTGTGACAGCAGAAAATGGAACAGAACGCACTTGGTCGGTTTATGTTGATGTAGCAACAGGTATAAATACAGTATATAAGAACGAAGTTGCTATTTATCCTAATCCGACTACAGGTGTTTTTAATGTGTTGATAAATAATTATTTAGACTTTAATAAAATATTTGTTATAAATAATAAAGGCCAAGTTATTCAGGAGGTTGAGATAGATAATGGGAGTGAGCTTATAGATTTATCAAAACAAGCTAAAGGGATATATTATATCAAAATAATTTCAAATTCTTATAGTAGACACTTAAAAGTAGTAGTTAAATAATATAATAGTATTTATGTTTTTGAAAAGGCTCTGATTTTATTTAAGTAAGAGTCTTTTCTCTTTTATTAAGAGATGAAAAATGATATAAAAAAGTCAGACTATGAAAATAGCCTGACTTTTTTCTTTTTAATAAAATAGATTTATTCTGTTCGCATACTTAAAATATCTCTATCGAACATATACATATTATTGTCGCCTACTAATTTTAATTTATCGATGATGTTTTGTACAGCAGCTTCTTCTTCAATTTGTTCTGTTACAAAGAATTGAATCCAATTTTGAGTTGTAAAATCTTTTTCTTCTATACAAATCCCCACAACTTCGTTAATAGATTCAGAGATAAATTGTTCGTGCTTTAGAACTAAATTAAATGTTTTATGAATATTTTCGAAATCTGAAGGAGGTTGTTTAACGGCACCTATAATAGCCTTTCCTCCTCTATCGTTAATATATTTTACAAATTGTAGCATGTGCAGACGTTCTTCGTCGGACTGTGCATAAAACCATTTTGCAATTCCTGAGAAGCCTGATGTTTCGGCCCACACGGCCATCGATAAATATAAGTTTGATGAATATTCTTCTCTTTCTATTTGTCTATTTAAATAATCTTCTACTTTTTTATTAAGCATAATATTTTCTGTTTTTGTTGATTACTTTCCTGCAAGAAAATCTTCTAAATATAAAAATGGTTCGTTTAGTTTTCCATCTAGAGTTGTAATAGATGCTCTATGTATAATTCCTTGTGAATCTTCTCCAAAAAGAGAAGGGAATACTTTATCGATTAATCCTTGTCCAAAATCTATAGAGGCATTTCGTGGTAATTCTCCAGGAAGGTTGTCTACTGCCATAACAGTGAGGGCTTTAGGATTGGAGGCATCAACTTCTTCTCCTGTTTCAGGACAATAACCGTAAATAGGGTCTGCAATGGTTGATGGGCGAACTGTAGATGGGATAGGACCATCTATATCGCAACTGACATCTGCAATAAATTTCATTTTAAAATCACTTTCTTTCATGTCTTCTTTCGTCATAAAAACAGGAGACTTTTCGTCCCAGAAATGACAAGCAATAAACATATCGGTAACTTTAGTATAAGGTTTAAATGTTGATGTGTGTTTGCAAGGATGTTTAATAAAATATTTAAAATCGAATGGTAAACCATCATTTCTTTCTAGATAATCCCAAGGGTCAATTTGGCAATATACAGGGAATTCAAATTCTTTGGTAAGAAATTGCTGGTGTGTTACTTTTTTAATTCCGCTTATTTGATCAAGGATTTCCATTGCACCATGTGCAACTCTTCCTCCACCCGTAATTAGAATTTTAATAGGCTCTAAATCTACTTTCTTAAGTTCTTGGTTTAATTCTTCGAGATCGTGACATTGGTTAGCTTTTTTTATAGAATATCGCTTTGTTTTATTTCCGTAAGCAATTAAACCATTGTATGCGCCAACTAAACCAGCCCAACGACCAAAAGCAACAAGTCTATTTCCGTTTTCGTCGGTTAGGTACTCGTGGTCAATAATCTGAATTTTATTATTAATTATTTTTTGAAGTAATGGTTGATTATAATCTTGTTCTTTGGCAGTATGTGAAAAGAAAAGATATTTTTTATTAGGAATAAGTTTGCTTTTAGCAACTTCTTTTACACCCATTAAAATATCACGGTCCGATACATCGTCTACTAAAGTTAGACCTAAGTCTTTATACTCTTGATCGGTAAAACATCTGTTTTCAGAAGTTTGGATTACCAAATCAATATTAGGAAATTTTTCTGTCATTAATTTAGCCTCTTCAGGACTAACAACTACACGTCTATCTGGTGGATTTTTGGTTTCTCTTAAGACTCCTACTTTAATTTTTCCCATATCAATCTAATTTATTTTTAAAACACATAAAAGTATAGAAAAATAGGCATATTCGCAATTAAATTTGTAATTTTGCAAACCCGTATTATAGATTTGCTCTGTATACGGTTTTCTTTTCTAAGGGGCTGACATGGATTTGACAGCAAGGATGATGGGAGAGTAAGCATGTCGGGCAAGGAAACAAATCCCGTAAAACTGAGTTTTGACACTTTTAATTGGCGAAAATAGATTTGCTCTTGCTGCCTAATCGAAGTTTAGTAGATTAGCTTTATTCCTTGCTCAGAGCTTGGAACAAGACATCTTTCGAAGGGGACGCCGTTTATAAACCCGTCGTAAACAAGATGCTCGTAAAGATAAACTAGTTGTAAGTAATGTCTTGGACTTACAGCGAAACCAAAAGACTAAGGTAAAGGATTGGTCGAAAATTGCCGGCCTTTATTCGAAAACTAAGAATTTTCTAAGCATGTAGAAAGTTTTTTTGTCACTTGTTTGGACCGGGGTTCGACTCCCCGCAGCTCCACTTTTGAGGGGAAATCGTAATTTACGGTTTCCCTTTTTTCTTTTTTAGCCTTGTGTGTTTATGAAAAAGAATTGTTGTTGGAATTAAAAGGGGCGAGTTCTATGAAATAAATGGATCAATATTTTTATATTAGATCTTATTTTTTATTCTGAAAGTTGCCATATTTCCATAAATACGGGAAGTTAACTTGCTATATTTGTATTAATTCGGCAAGTTTAAACAAATAGAATATAGCGTGTTATCTTGTATATACTAAAAATGATACAGTGCTATATACTAAATTTGATACATCTAATTTTTGGCTTTTTCAATATGTCTTTTTATTTTCTTTAATCGTGTTTGATAATCTTGCAAGTACCTTCGTTTAATCTTATCACTTAAAAAAGAAGCCTTTACTAATTCCTCAACTTTATCAGCTCCTGAAAGTAATATATTAAAAATCTTATCCTTTTGTTTTTCTGTAAGTTCAGCTTTATCGGCTAGTAAATTAAATTGCAGCCATATATTTCCATTAGAAATATTTTTAGGAAGCAAACCCTCCTCTAAAGCAAAATCGGAATCATCGATATGCATCCTTGTATTCAGTAAATCATAAGCTGGGCTTAATCTAAAATCACCCAAAGGTGTTTCTAATAGCGAAAAGTTTTTGAAATGAGCATCACCATTTGAAAACAAATAATTAAATACAAGTAAACTAAATAGCTTTGGAGCTTCTAATTTATAAGTAGGTACATATTTCTTCAAAATCTCAAACATATCTAAATAATTACCAAGATACTTGTAATTTTCGCCATGAGTTTGAGGGCTTCGCCCTGCTAGTGAAGCAAAATCTTCTTTTGCTAACTTTTCTCCATTTTCATTTATATCAAATCGTTTGGTAATATATGCTGGAGCACCATTTTGAAAGAATATTAGTGCATTTTCTGCTGTTTCAATGTTAAATACCTGTCTAGCTATTTGCATGGTCAGATGCTCGTTTGCGGGCATCTGTTTAAGATCCTTACCAACATTGGGGATTGGTTTTAAAATATAAGATCCTTTTTCACCCTCGTTAATAAGTCGAAGTTTATTTTTATTTAAGAGCAAAGAAAATTTTTCTTGAACACCAGAAATAGAAATCCGTTTTCTATTCTCTAGAAATAATTCATCATTTAAAATATTACTCGAAGGCGAATCGTAAGGTAAGATATGATGTACTTTCCGCCCATCAAACATTCTTCGCAAACATGTTCTATTGTACGAATCAGACCCTTTTGCTAGGGTTCCTGGACAATGTGTTATAATTGGTAAATGCATAGTTTATATTTTTTTAACCGTAACTGCTCCAATAGTATCGTATTGTGCGGTAATAAGAAGTAAACTAAAATAATCGTCTCTATCTATTCGCATAAGTTTACAAACGACTTCTTTGTTTGTACCCTCTGGAAGCATATTATAAAAGAACGGGAATAAATGTTCTGACTTGTACATTTTATTAGTTTTGGGCAATGTCAAACTAATGGGAGGAGTACTGTTATCCGATAACCATATATTATCGTACAGAAATGTAAAACTACCATTATCATTCTGAGTGAGTAATCCAGCTTTTCTTCCTTTATATAAAATATCAGCTTGTCTCATTATTCAGTTTTCTTTAATTGTAAACAAACTTCCATTCCCAAAATATCGGAAATCTTAGTTAAGGTATCAAGTGTAGGATTGGCTTGTTCTCTTTCAATTTTATAGAGTGTATTTACACTAATATCTGCCAATTCTGCCAATTGAACTTGAGTTACTTTTAATGTTCTTCGTCTATTTTTTATACTTTCTCCAATCATTGTTTCCGACAATATAATGTGATTTTGATGTAAAGATATGTAATATTTATAAGTATCACACCAAATTCACAATATAATATGATTTTTGACTACTATATTGTTATTTCTTTCAGTTCTTTATTAAATATCACATTATAATATGATAAATGGGTTTTTTAATAAGAAGATCTATGCAGGAATAGGCCAACTGTTTATCAGAAGTATTTTACCTGTTGATAACTCAAGTGCGGTGTAATTGCGGTTCCTTATGAGTTATCTTTGTGATTATCAGACAGAAGAAGAGAACCCGCAACTCCACTTTTAACGATTTAAGCAAGCTTAAGAAAAGTAAAGAACGTCTGTAAAACTCAATGTTTACAGGCGTTTTCTCATTTTCTGGAGTTAATTGTGAATAAGTAAAGTTAAGAAAATGCTTCAGGAAAAGAAAAACGATGATGTTTTTACTAAAATAAGAATCTGTTGGGAAACAATTTGAAATATTAAAATACAAGTCCTTCTGAAATATTTTTTAATCGGCATCTTGATTAGTTATTACATTAGTAACTTGAATTTATACTTTGAATAAACTATTCTTATAATTTGGAATTTTTATTTTTTATATGTATCTTCATACTTTAAATACAAATTATAAACTTTTTAAATAAAAACAGCTATGAAAAAAAATCTACTATTATTAGTAATGAGTTTAACCATGATATGGTCTTTTGCTCAAACAACAATCTCTACAACTGACACACTTGAATTATTAGATCGTTCAGGTGTAACATTTCAATCAAGTGTTTTCGTTTCAAACGAAGTTGTTGGTGATGTGTCCAAAATAGATTCGCTTATCACTTCTTTCGAACACACTTATATAGGTGATATCATCGTATCAATAGTGTGTCCAGACAGTACAGAAGTTATAATTTTTGATGGTAATGATGCTGGTTTAGATTTAGATGAAGATGGAAATAGAAATAAGGTTAGTTATTTTCTTGGAATACCAAAATCTGATGATCATGAAGATACAGAAGGATATGGTGAAGGATGGACATACTCTTTTAAAACAGGTCCATCACAATTACTAACAGATGGTCCTCACCATGAAGTAACAACTCAAGATGGTTCCAATACCGAAGAATCTATTGAAGGTGGTACTTACAAAATAAAGGGAGATTTCTCTGAATTAGTAGGTTGTCCACTAAATGGGGAATGGGGAATTAAAGTCTTCGATGACGCATCAGCCGATGATGGTTATTTATTTGGATGGAGTTTAGTATTAAAAGATGATACTACTACTGTTGAACAACCAAATCCTTATGATGACCCTAATCAAACTGCAGAGCTAACAACAACTACTGCAGAAGTAAATGATTTTTCTAAAATTGATTCTGTTAAAATTGTATCTTACACTTATGTAGATGAAAATACAACAAATGTAACTTGGAGAATATATGTTGATGAAGATACAGATGTAGATATAAATCTTGATGTAACAACACCAGAACTTGATATTTACGAACTATCATTAATTGTATCATCAACAACAAGGTCGGAAGAAATATCAGTACTAAAAGTAAAAGATTATATTGATACAAGAATTTTCACAAATATTGATTTTGTAGACAATAATGATATCAATATTTACCCTAATCCGACTAATAATTTTATTACAATAGAAGGAAATAATATGACTTATATTGAAATAACAAATATTACAGGACAAACAATAATGAAAAAAGAAGTTAATACTAATCAATTAACTATGGATTTATCTACCTATGAAAAGGGAATATATTTTATAAAAATTGTAAAAAATAATAAATCTGTTACTAAAAAAATAGTATTAGAATAATATTACTTTTGTAAAAAGTAAACTTTGAGCCGATCAATTATTTGATTGGCTCTTTTGTTGTAAATCAGACAGTAGGGTAGAATCTGCAACTCTACTTCTAACAATTTAAGTAGACTTTTAAAAAGTAAAGAACGTCTGTTAAAATTTCTTAATAGAAAAAGTTCTTAATAGAAAAAATAATACCTTTGACATTACGGTATGAAATGGATGAATAAAAAATATCTTTGGAGTTTTGTTACAGTAATTTTACTGTCAATGTTAGGGCTTATTGCTATTCAAATTTATTGGATTACCAATTCGTATACCATCAAAGAAAAATATTTTAATTATCAGGTAAACAAGGCTCTATCGGAAACCATAAAAACCTTAGAAGCCAACGAAACTATTTTTGAAATTAATAACGAAGTTTTTCAACTTGCAGAAAATCAAGATAGTATTATAGATCGTTCGATACGGAATTTCGACCAGTCCTTAAATAAGTACAAAGACGACATTCATACTATTAGAAATAAAAGTTCGGTTATTGTAAGTGGTAACCGTATTTTACATCCAGATTCTAATTTGGAAATTTCAATTAAGCAATCGAAAGAAAAAGCACTACAAAAGCAAAATCCATTTTTAAAAATATCTTCTAAAGAAGTTAAAAATATTCTTCAGAATAAGGTGAGTAATAAAACATTGTTTGTTGAGAAAATTGTAAATCAACTTTTAAATTATAATGAAGATATTTTTCAGCGATTAAGCAAAATTGACCTTAAAAACTTAATAGATAATAAACTAAAAGACCATAATATTGATATTGCCTTTGAATACGCTATAAAATCGGATGGCAAACGAAAATTTTCATCTCAACCATTTAGAGAAATTTCATCAAAAATTTACTCAAAAAAATTATTTCCCAATAACTTATTTCACGATAACGATTATTTAGAATTGTACATACCAGGGCGAACCCAATTCATTGTTAAAACAATGATTCCAATTATATTGATTACGATAATATTAACTTTCCTAATTATTGGCGTAGTGGTACTTAATTTTATTATTATTTTACGACAAAAGAAGCTTGGAGATATTAAAAACGATTTTGTAAATAACCTAACTCACGAACTTAAAACACCAATTGCAACCATCTCTTTAGCCAGTCAGATGCTTTCTGACAAAGATATTCGAGCAACCGAAGAAAATGTTGATCGGTATGCCAAAATAATAGGACAAGAATCGAATAGGCTTACCAAGCAAGTCGAGAAAGTACTACAAATAGCTTTAATAGATAAAGGCGAATTAAATCTAAAAAATGTAAAAATAAATCTCAATCAATTAATAGAAAAAGTAAGTTCTCCTTTTATGCTAAAAATAGAACGTTTTGGAGGAGAATTAATTTTGAATCTACCAAAACAAACTGTTTGGCTCTATGCCGATGAATTACATTTCGGAAATATAATTAACAACCTGATAGATAATGCCTTAAAATACAAAAGAGAGCAACCCTTAATTACAATATCAATTCAGGAATTAAATGCTACGATAGAAATAAAAGTGGAAGATAACGGAATTGGAATGAGCAAAATTGATCAAGAACGCATCTTCGAGAAATTTTATCGTGTAGAAAGTGGAAATATTCATAACATCAAAGGCTTTGGTTTGGGTTTAAGTTATGTAAAAAAGATTGTAGACATTTATAATGGGAAAGTTAAAGTTGAAAGTAAACTTAATCAAGGTTCTGTTTTTATTATTCAGCTTCCAAAACCAAATTTTCAACAATAAAATTAAAATATTATGGAAAACGCATTAAAAGTATTATTAGCCGAAGACGATGCCAATTTAGGCTCTTTACTCAAAGAATATTTAATAGCCAAAAAATACGATGCTGAATGTTTCCCTAATGGATTAAAGGCATTAGAGGCTTACCGAGAGGGAGCAT
>Ga0256826_1001919_pt1 | contig 12873 bp, 9 predicted proteins | sample CV79metaG_FD_185975 | JGI IMG/M metagenome (GOLD analysis project Ga0256826, IMG submission 185975) | Hydrothermal vent microbial communities from East Pacific Rise, Pacific Ocean - CV79 | ecosystem: Environmental > Aquatic > Marine > Hydrothermal vents | place: Pacific Ocean: East Pacific Rise...
CACATATACAATATTTTGGTAATTTACCTCTTTTAGATACTCCAAAAGTCTATTATCAAATTTAGCTTTTACTCTATCAATCCCACCTGCAATAATAACTACATCTATAATATCTTTTGGAACTGTAGCCTCATCAATTTTAGAGTATAAAATAGTATCAATAATATTAATACCAGAGTTAAAAGCTATATTAGTAGCATACTTAATACTAAATATTGAACTAATCCCAATAATAAGTGTACTAAGCCCACCATTAGCAGAGCTACATATAAAAATATCCTCTTTATTAAATTTTTCTATAAGAGAAGCACACTTATTTTGAACATCATCATATATATTTATATCAAAATCTCTAAAATATTGCTCTGTTTTCCCATTGAGACTTGTTTTAAAATATGTACTTCCTATATCTATCTGTAATTTATTCATTCATTTTCCAGTTTTTGTCTATCTTGGTACATAAATTACTTGTCCAAGATGAAGACGAGTATGTTCATTTTTTATTTTATAGTTTGCATCTATAATTCTTTGAAATTTTCTATGGTCTCCATAAAATCTTTTTGCAATAGATGCTAAAGTATCACCTTTTCTTATAACAACTAATCTTCGTTTCTTCGCATGGTCTACTATTGGAACAATAATTTTTTGTCCAAGGTGTAAATGGCTAGAGGCTCTTCTTATGTCACGGTTTGCTCTAATAATTCTTTTAAATTCCATAGGATTACCATAAAATTTCTTTGCAATAGATGCTAATGTATCCCCTTTTTTTACAATAACTACTTTATATTGAGGTTTTTTAGGTTTTTCTTTTTTTATTTTTTTTGTTACGATTTTACTCTTTTTTTTCTCTACACTCTTTATAACTTGTGATTTATCGTTATTTTTCTTAATCTCTTTTTTAACACTCTCTATAACTTCAGCAGGAGTAGGAGCTACGCTATTCTTTTTTTTCTCTTTTAAAGTTTTAATAACACTCTCTATCATCTCTTTTTGTCTAATACTAATAGGAGTCTCTTTAGCCATTGGTGTTGGTGTAGGTGTTTCTACAGGGGTAGGTTTTTCTTTAATTAGAGTCTCTTTTTTCTTTTCTACACTAATATTATCTACTTTCTTCTCTTCTGTCTCTTTTTTTTCTATCTCTTTTATCTCTCTATCTTTACTAACTTCACTAACTTTTGCTACTTTTTTTGAACTATTCTCTTCTATATTTTTCGCAATATTAATAGGTTGAGAGTCTGGTTTTTTATCATCTTGTAGGTAATTAAATCCCAAATAGCCTATAATACCAATAGCTCCAGCCGAAAACATAGTTATAAATAACTTATTATGGCTACCTTTTTCAACATCTATCTCTTGACCATAAGCTAGTTTTTTCTCTTGCTCATATTGACTATAACTAAACTTATCATCTATTTCAGTATCTACTGTAGCTTCATTTGTGTTGTGAAACTCCTCATCTCTTTTAAAGAAAGAGTCGTTAAACGCATCATCTTTTTTTACTAAAGCATTCTCTTGTTTTTTATCATAATTTTCTTTTTTATCAAAATTATTACCATTCATCATTCTATCTCTCCACTAAATTATATTTTTCTTAAAATTATAACATAATTCCAATATCGTGTATTATATTTTCAACTAAACTCATACCACCTAAATCTATCTTTGACCTCTCATAAGACAAACATTTATCACTAATAGGAATATTTCCTCGTTTATAAAATCTAATATTATAATTTTTATCTCTAACCGTAATTGCCTCTCCTGAATTAATAATATGAGGAGAGAATGGAATATCTATAATACCATTTTTAATAGAATTAAATACTTGTCTCCATAGTGTATCAGCAGGGTCATTAAACACAGCTTCCATAATGTCATCTACCATTGAAGTTAGGTTTTCTTCTTCCTCTTCATCTGTAATAATAGGGATACCTTTTAACATATTAAGAGTATATTGAGTGTTTCTAACAGCACTAGCATTTACTTGTGGTGTAGGAATTCCAAATGCTTCATCTCTAGTTTTTGTAATCATCTTATCAGCTCTTACCATAGATGCAATAACAGTAGCTGTATTAATAAGCGAGTCTGAAAACTCTTTATCTCTAGGAAATGCCCCCATCCATTGATGATACACCAAATGAATTAAAGCATCAGTATGTCCAAATTTATCAGCATATTTTCTAGCTAACTTTTTAATAACATTAGAGCTTACTATATCTTGTGACATAGAGCCAGTTTGAGAGAAACTTACAGAAAAAGATTTAACCCCCTCTTCCAAAGATAACAACATCTCCAAAATCTGAATAACAATAACAATAGCAGGAGGTTGAAGCGTAGCCGATAGTGGGCCAAAAGACTCTCTATTAATTGGTTCATTAAGAGTGGAGTATTCAGCACAGACTCTCTCTACATATTTCCAATATAAAAAGGCTTTATCTAATGGGAAATTTTTAGAGTAAGGAAGAAGATATGTAATAGGACCTCCCTCTATCTCAAATATTCCACTAGCTAGTGCCACCTCAACAAGAAGCCTTGCATCAGGTGTTCCATGTCTTAGGCTTATAGGTGTATCATAATGTGTTACCATTTTTCTAGTAGCTCTATATCCGTGAGTTACTAATGGGTAACCGTTTAACATATTTTCATCATTCTCTTCTGAAAGAGCTAACATTTTTTTAGCCATCTCATAATCATTAAGTCTAGTATTACTATCTATTGTAAGTGGTAAAATATCAACCCCAGCATCAACAAACTCACCATAAAGTTCAAAAACTTTATCATAAGTGGGAAATCCACCACGAGGCTGAACCGATATTTTTTTGCTATTTTTAAAGTGATGAGATATAAATAGATTTTTACTAGCCCCTTTAATAAAATCTTTTATCTCATCAAAATCAAAACTATCTGTATATGGTGTATTTGTAATTATATTTCGTTCTGTTTGAAACATTATTGCCTACCTTGTTTTAGAGTCTCTTCTATCTTATCTAGTCCCTCATTTAGGTCAATTTGATGAAAAACTAAATCATAACCATAAGCTCGATATTTTGGAACTATATCATCTTGTGATGCTTCACCAACACTCAAATTACCACCAATAGCAAAAAGCACACCATCTAAATCAAATCTACCCTTTAAAAAGAGTAAATCTCTACTCCAACCCTCTGCTTCACCATTTAGAGATGAAATTAGTAGAACATCAGCATCTGTCTCTATTACAGCATCAATAAACTCTTCTAAGTATGTATTCACCCCTAAATTAAATACCTCAAAACCTCTCTCTTTTAGAGAAATTTCAATAAGCCTATTGGCAACTACATGAATATCATTTCCAACTACACCTGTAACAACTCTCATATATAAACCTTCTTTTAGTATTGAAATTTTATCAGATATTGTTTAAAGTGGATTGAGGGATATATAAGCATCAATCTACTTATTCCTATGATACATATATAAAAGTTATTTATAAATATTTTTAACATTTTAAAACATCTCTTTAAAACCCTAAACAAGGGCTGTTTAACTATTTTAAGTTTTTTTTATAAACTCATAGTTTCTATATACAAATCTTATAATTTTGATTATAATTAAGGTAAAAAAATAATTAATTATAAAAGGGAAACATAATGAAAAAATTTATTATAGCAATAACTGCATTAACTACCATATCAACTTCAATTTTTGCAAATACTATTTTAACAATAGGAGAGAGAGCAAAAAGTGACATAGATTATATGCCATCAAATGATGTGAAAGATACTTTAGATATACCACAAGACCCAACACAGTTTGCATCACAGGCTGAATATATGTCTCCTGATGAGCAACTAGATTATGATGCTAAATATAATGAGAAATTTTTTGAACCGTGGAGTATGCCAGATATGGGACTTCAAGAGGGTGAAAAGAGATGGCAATTTATGTTTGCAAAAAGAAAAATGTATAGAAGATATGGAGAGAGAATATCTAAAAAATGGTTTAAACAAGAGATTAAAAACTCTAATTTTGATAATTATGAAAGTATAAATAGACCTGCTATTGTTACAAAACATAGTAATCTAAAATTATATCCTACAGATAAAGAGTTTTTCTATAGTCTAAGTAAAACAGGAGAAGGATTTCCTTTTGACTATAATCAAAATAGTTCAGTATATGTAAATACACCAATAAGAGTATCTCACTACTCAAAAGATAAAAAATGGGTATATATAAAAACAGCATTTGCATTTGGTTGGATAAAAGTTGAAAATATGGCTTTTGTAACTCCTAAGTTTCAAGAGAAGTTTCAAACACCAAGATATGCTGTATCTACAACTGATAATTTAAAACTAATAGATAATGGAGAAGAGATTTCTCTTATAAAATTAGGTACTATTTTTCCAATGGACTTAAAAACTAATGAGTATTTTGTAGCACTAAGAGATGAAAAGGGGTACGCATATATACATAAGTTGAAACCTCAAGAGATTAATATTATTGCTAAAAAACCTATTAAGTTTAATAAATTTAATATTGCATTTATAGGTAAACAGTTAGTAGGAGAGCCTTATGGTTGGGGTGGAAAGCTAAAGACTAGAGACTGCTCTACTCTTACAAGAGATTTCTTCTCACCATTTGGAATATATCTACCTAGAAACTCAAAACAACAAGCACAAAGTGGTGAATATATATCTCTAAAAGGAATGAGTGAACAGGAGAAAGAGAATGCTATATTATCTTATGGAAGACCTTGTCGTTCTCTTTTAGTAGTACCAGGTCATGTTACTATATATTTAGGTCAAAAAGATGGTGAACCAATCATTATGCACAACTATTGGGGAGTAAGACTTAAAAATGGAACTAAAAAAATATTAGGTCGTTCGGTTATTACTACTACTAAAATAGGTAAAGAGTTACCAAATGTAAAAGAGAAAAGTATGCTTATTAATACTTTTAAAGGGTTGGTAAATTTTTAGGCTAAAAAAACACCTCTTTAAAGAGATATTTTTTAATATTTATTTTAATTTTAATGAAATAGCCATATTTTTAAGCCCTTTAAAATCACTCTTTCCACTTCCAAGTTTAGGTAAAGCTTCAACTTTAAAATAACTACTTGGAATATATAGAGGGTTTAATCCAATAGTTCTAATTTCACTTTTAAATATATCTAATTCTCTATTCCCCTCTAATAAAAGTACTATCTCTTCGCCTTTTTTTGTATTAGGAATGGCTGTTATGGCTATTTGATTATCTTCATCTAATAGTTTACTAATCTCTTGTTCTACAAGTCCTAAGCTTATCATCTCTCCAGCAATTTTTGCAAATCTGCTATATCTATCTACAATAGTTACAAATCCATCTTCATCAATATGACCCTTATCACCTGTAATATACCATCTGATACCGTCTATCTCTCTTATGACCTCTTTTGTTTTTTCTTCATTTTTTAGATACCCTTTCATAACCTGCGTTCCACCTATAAGCATCATTCCATCTTCTCCAATAGGTAGAGGTTTAAAACTATCAGGGTCAACTATCATAAAGCTACTTCCAGGTAGTGGTAAGCCTATGCTCCCCTCTTTGTTTCCTATTTGTATATGATAATCACTTGGGTCAATAGCATCATGTAAATTACAACTAGCAACAGGTGTGGTCTCTGTTGTCCCATACCCCTCTAAAATAGTTTTTCCAAATCTTCGTTTAAATAACTCTGCTACATCTTTTGGTAATTTTTCAGCTCCTGCTATTACCATTCTTAGGCTATCAAACATTAGAGGGTGGATTTTTCTATTTTTTGCATAGAGTCTATAAAATGATGCTGTGGCAAATAGTATAGTAGCTTCATATTTTACAGATAGTTTTGCAATTCCTAAACCATCTGTTGGGTCTGGGTGACAAACAACAGGAACACCTTCTATAAGTGGGAAAAGTGTGGTTACAGTAAGTCCAAAAGAGTGAAAAATAGGCAAAGTTCCAAGCATTACATCTTGCTCTGTCGGATTTAAAACTGTAGCTATTTGTTTAATATTTCCCATTACATTAATATGACTCAACTCTATACCTTTTGGAGTTCCCTCACTTCCACTAGAGAACATAATAACGGCTGTATCAGAAGTTTTTACACCTTTTATAAAAAGTAGGTCTAATAGTTTAGTAGGCAAAAATCGTGCTATTAAAAAGGTCTTAAGTTGTTTTATTTTACTCATTTTAGCTTTTAACTCTTCTAAATATATAACTTCTCTACTCTCTAAAACCTCATCAAGGTCAAACCCTTTTGCTTTTAGTTTATTTACAAACTGTTTTGAGGAGATAATATATTTTATATCTGCTAACTCTATTGCTTTTTGCAGACTTTTTGTTCCACTAGAGTAATTTAAATTAATAATAGTTTTACCCAACGATAGAGTCGCCATATTAGCAATAGAACCACCTGCACTTGTTGGAACAATAAGCCCAATATTTTGCTCTTTTCCTAAAATCCTTTTAAAAGCCTCTCTCATAAGTAAAACAGCTGTTATAAATCTATATCCATTAAGTTTTACCCCTGTAGAGTCAGCAACAGATAGTCCATTTCCTACATTTTTTGCCTCTTTTATCCACGCTTTTTGAATAGTTGGTAACCGTTTTCCATAAGAGTGCCATGAGCTAATAGATAGTTTAAAAACCTCCTCTTTTACATCTATAGCACTACTATTTATATCTATTGGATTTCCAAATGTAACCCCAATATCTTTAAGTTTTCTTCTCTTCATTTTAGTTGAAGCGTGAGAGAATTCACTCTCCCATAAACCTCTTATATAAAAAGGTACTATCATAGCACCCCTTGTTACATCAGCCGTTGCCAACTCAAAACCTCTTTGAAATTGTCCTAAATGTCCGTTTCTTGAGAGTGTTCCCTCTGGAAAAAGTGCTACAGTCTCACCACTATTTAAAGCTTTTGAAACTAAGGATAGTGCCTTTTTACCACCTCTTGTAGATATAGGTATTGCTCCAAAAAACTTTAAAATAGGTTTTAGATACCAAATATTATAATAGTGTCTATCTATTACAAATCTTATCTGTTTAGGATAAGCTATTTGTAAAAATGCCCAATCTAAAAATGAGATATGATTTCCAAGTAGAAGAACCCCTTTACTTGATTTTAGATTATCTAAACCCTCTACTGTTACTCTATATCTAAGTCCAAATAAAGCCCTAACTACAAATCTTACCATAGATTGAGGAAGTTTTATAAGTGTATATATAAATCCTACAGATGCTATTATCATGGCTAATGTAAAGAGTCCTATACTTGAAAATCCAATATAAGCAAATAGTGCAGATAATATTAAAAATATAAACATAGATATATTTTGCATAAAGTTACTTCCAGCTAACACCTTACCCATCATCTGTTTTGGAGTTGCAAACTGTATTAGGGTATTAAGAGGAACTATAAATAGTCCAGAAAAAAATCCATAAAAGAAAAATATAACTCCAATTGCGACTAATGAGTGTAAGCTAGATATAAAAAATAGTGAAATAGCAATACCCAAAGCACCAATAGGAATAATACCTGTTTCTATATATCTTCTACTAACTCTTCCTACAAAAATTGAACCTGCTACTATTCCTAATCCTGATATAGATAAAAGTCCTTGTGCTATAACTGTATTATCAACTCCCATATTCTCTTTTAGATACTCTCCAAAAATAGCAACAACTAGTTGAGATATACCCCAAAATATAGATAGACCTATAATACTAAGCCAAACTGTTTGATTTCTTTTTATAACTCTAAGATTTCCTCTCAAATATGTAAGATTTGCATACTTTTTAGGTTTAAATCTCATACTACTTTTTATATCTACTCTCTTAATAAGATGAAGTGAAAATAGAAACTCTAAAATAGAAGCTCCAATAAGAGCAAATCCTAAAGGGTATATGGCTTGAAGTATATGTGCTTTATCTAAAGTTTGATTATCTAATAATGACTCAAAAAATATAGAGTAAACAACAGCCCCAGCTAAAATAGAGATAATAGTGACAGATTGAACCATAGCATTAGCCTCGGTTAACTTCTCATTTCCCACCATCTCTTTAATAAGCCCATATTTAGCAGGTGCATATATAGCACTTTGGGCTGCTAATATAAATGTCATGCTAAAAGCAAACCAAAACCACCCCATAATATAAGAGAAGAGTATAAGTGTAGTAACTCCAACAGCTAAAAGTGAAGCTACTCTTATTATCTGAACTTTTGGGTATTTATCACTTAAAAATCCTGCGGGGGAGAATAAAAATATAAATGGTAGTAGAATGAGTGCATTTACTATGGCTGTTAATATAATTAGCTCCGAGCCATCATAAGCTTTAAAAATAGTATTTTGAAGTATTATTTTATGTCCTAAATCGGTCATTGCGTTTAAAAAAACAATAAATATATAAGGGGTAAACCCTCCTATCTTAAATAACTGTTTCACTTTTGTCTCCTATAACTTTTTATAACACTATATATTAAAGTTGCTTAAATGTCAAGTATTACTTTATGCTTTTAGTTATAGGTCTCTATTTTAAAACATCAGGCTTCCCAAAATAGTACCCTTGAGAGTAGTCAACTCCTAAGTCACAAACGATTTTAAATATAGCTTCACTCTTTACATATTCAGCAACAGTTTTAATATTTTGCTTTTTAGAAAAAGCGACTATTGTCTCAACCATGTGTTTAGAAAAATCATCTTCTTCTATATTTTCAATTAAAGAGCCATCTATTTTTAAAATATCAGGTTTATACTCTAACAATCTTTTAAAGTTAGAATACCCTGTTCCAAAATCATCAATAGCAATCTTTACACCAAATCGTTTAACTTTTTTAATAAAATCTTTCATAATATTGACATTTTGTATTCGTTCGTCTTCTAGTAGTTCTAGTATAATTCTCGGGGCTTCTTCTTTATGTTTTCTTAAAAGTTCAAAAAATTTTGCTTGGGTTGAACTTCTTTCAATATCAAGTGAGGAGAAATTAATAGATATATTCATATCTGTTTGATATAAAGCATCAAAAGAGTTTGTTAATACCATAGATGTAATTTGTGCGTAATATTTACCCTCTTTTGCTGTATCTAAAAATAGATTTGGAGGGATTATATTTTTATCTTCATCTATTAGTCTAACTAGAGACTCATATTTTTCTATCTTTTGTGTTTTATTATTTACAATAGGTTGAAAATATGAGACTATATTATAGGAGTCTATGGCTCTTCTTACCATCTGAAATGTTTTTATCTTCTTTGTAGCTATATCTTGCTTTTTTTGTAGTAGTTCATTAGCTATTATAAACTCCTCTTTTGTCTCATATAATTTTTTTAACCCTATTTGAGCATTTTTAAAAGCATCTTTCCCATAAGCAAAACTAACTATAACAGAGAGGTCATAATCTATAGGTTTTATATTTATCTTTATATCATTAATATGTTTTTGAAACTTTTTAATACTATTGATAGTACTCTCTATATCGTTTTCACAATCTTCATACTTTTTAGTTAAAACAAACTCACCTTTATCTAAAAGATATACTTTAGAAAAGTTACAATCTTCTGGAATTAAGCTTAATATCTTATTGGCAAACTCTTTTTGAACCTTTTCACTCTCTTTTTCATTTAAATGAATATTAATATAATAAAAATCTTCTATTTGTATTAATATAATAATCAAATCATCTAAAGAGTTTTTAAAGTCCATATTCATATTTTAATCTTTAATTATTAAATATATATGATTAGTTTTAAACATATAAAAACTATCTTCAACATGTAAAAGGGTTAAGTTATTCTGTTTTGTCTTGATATTGTTCACTTTCATAAATTATTTTTTCTATTATTCTATAGTAAATAATTTATTTTTATATATTAAATTAAAGCTGTAGATTTATAATTGTTAATATGTTACCAAAATAAACATATTATTTTGGTATTTAAACTCTATTATGTGTACTTTTTACTCACAATTAAAAAAACTATTTAATTATTTCATGGAAAATTTAAATAACTTTTCCATTTTTATAGCCTCATCACTACCATAAATTATAACATCTTTATCAACAATAATCTCTTTAGTATCTATTTTATTAGAATAGTTTACAAAGTTTAAAATGTGTTTAATACAGTTAATTCTAGCCTTTTTCTTATCATCACTTTTAATAATTGTCCAAGGTGCTGTATATGTATGAGTCGTACTTAACATCATAAATTTAGCCAAAGAGTATTCGTCCCATAGTCTCTGCGACTCTTTATCAACAGGAGATAGTTTATACTGTTTTAGTGGGTCGGTCTCTCTTGCTTTAAATCTTTTAGATTGTTCTTTTTTAGATACTGAGAAGTAAAATTTAAATATCTGTATCCCTTCATCAACTATCATTTTTTCAAATTCAGGTACATCTTTTAAAAATTTATGGTGTTGTCTTTCGGTACAAAATCCCATTACAGGCTCAACCATAGCACGGTTATACCAAGACCTATCAAAAAATACAATCTCACCAGCAGATGGAAGATGTGTAACATACCTTTGAAAATACCACTGTGATAACTCTTTATCGCTTGGTTTTTCCAATGCTACTACTCTAGCACCTCTAGGATTTAGATGCTCGGTAATTCTTTTAATTGTTCCACCTTTTCCAGCAGCATCACGCCCCTCAAATATCATAAGGATTTTAAGACCTTTTTCTTTAACATAGTTTTGAAATTTAAGTAGTTCAACTTGAAGTTTTTTTAACTCTGCTTCATACTCTAACTTATCTTTTTTTACCCATATTTGAACTTTTTCACTTCTATTTTTAATAAGCTCTTCTTCGTTTTTACTTATTTGTTTATCTTTAACTACTTTTTTCTCTTCTGCCACTATTTGTCTCCTTTTTAGCCTATAAATTTACCATTTCTTGCTCTTTGTGCTTCCATAATTTCTAACTCTCTAGCCCCTGATATTACAATATTTTGGTCTAAAGTATAATCTAAACTCATATCTCTATTTTCATAATCTACTTTATTTAGTATAACTTTTAAAGCCTCAAATCTAGCTTTATGTTTATCATTAGAGCGAATAACTGTCCATGGTGATGTGTGAGAGTGAGTCTGTTTTAACATCTTATATTTAGTATTAGTAAAATCGTCCCATCTCTCTTGTGCTTGAACATCTATCTCACTTAGTTTCCATTGTCTAAGTGGGTCTGTTTTTCTTCTCTCAAATCGTCTAGCTTGTTCATCTTTTGTTACAGAGAAATATAGTTTAATAACAATTGTACCTTGTCTTACAAGGTCTTTTTCAAACCCTTTAACACCTTTCATAAAATCATCATACTCTTTCTGGGTACAAAAATCAAAAACAGACTCTACCATAGCACGATTATACCAACTTCTATCAAAAAGTACTATTTCGCCACCTTGTGGAAAGTGTTGTATATATTTTTGATAGTACCATTGTGTTTTTTGCTCTTGGGTTGGTTTACCAAGTGCTACAACACGATAGTGCTTCTCGTTCATATATCGTGTTACTCTTCTTATAGTACCACCTTTTCCTGCAGCATCTCTCCCCTCAAAAAGAATAATAATTTTTTTTCCTGTATGTTCAAGATGTTTTTGAAGTTTTATAAGTTCTGCTTGATATGGTTTTAAAGATTGCTCTTTTCTTCTTTTTAATACAGCACTTTTTTCAAAACTTTTATCTTCTTTAGATTTTTTGTAAATATCTATTAATGTATCAATTGAGACTTCATCACCATCTATATTAAAACTATTTTGTTCATCTATTACCATAATTATATCCTTTTTATTACTCATATTATTAGTTAAAAACTATTTTAATATATTATCTAAAAAAGATGTAAGAAGAGTAAAATATTTACAAATTAATTACTTTTTTTAGTTAAAAATAGTATATAAATATGGAGTAAAATAATGATACTCAGATATAATTTTTAAAATTAATAATGTAAAAGGAAAAAAATGAGTAAAATAGTAAACTTAATAGTAAATCCAAAATATATAAAAAAATATCAAAATGGTTATCCTCTACTTGAAAAAGAGTCTATTATAAACTGGAACTTAGTTACTACCGAGGGTAATTTAATTAATCTTTTTGATAAAAAAAAGAAATTTATAGCAAAAGGCTATTATGGTAAACAAAATAAGGGGTATGGTTGGGTTCTTACTCTTAATCAGAGTGAAAATATTGATGAGTTATATTTTAGCCGTAAAATAAAAGATGCAGTAAAATATAGAGAAGATTTTTTTAAAGATAAAACTACAACGGCATTTAGAATATTTAATGGTGAGGGTGATGGAGTTGGAGGTTTAACTATTGATTATTTTGATGGATTTTATATGATAACTTGGTATAGTTTAGGTATATACAGATTTAAAGATTTTATTTTAAATGCACTAAAAAAAGAGGTAAACTATAGAGGAATTTATCAGAAAAAGAGATTTGATTTAAAAGGACAATATATTGAGAACGAAACAGATTTTATATGTGGAGAAGAGGCTACTGCTCCTATAATTATAAAAGAAAACAGTGTAAATTTTGCTATATATTTAGATGATGGGGCAATGGTGGGTCTATTTTTAGACCAAAGAGAAGTTAGAAAGAGAATTAGAGATAATTATGCAAAAGATAAATCGGTATTAAATACATTCTCTTACACAGGAGCATTTTCTGTTTTTGCATCACTTGGTGGAGCAACAAAAACTACAAGTGTAGATTTGGCTAAAAGAAGTTTATCTAAAACAAAAGAGCAGTTTACTATTAATAAAATAGATATAGAGGAACAAGATATTATTGTTCAAGATGTATTTGAATATTTTAAATATGCTATTAGAAAAAATATAAAATTTGATATGGTAATAGTTGACCCACCTAGCT
>Ga0256826_1001920_pt1 | contig 12871 bp, 13 predicted proteins | sample CV79metaG_FD_185975 | JGI IMG/M metagenome (GOLD analysis project Ga0256826, IMG submission 185975) | Hydrothermal vent microbial communities from East Pacific Rise, Pacific Ocean - CV79 | ecosystem: Environmental > Aquatic > Marine > Hydrothermal vents | place: Pacific Ocean: East Pacific Rise...
TGTTCTATATATAGCTTAAAAAAGATATCCTGACTACTTGAAAAGTCTAATGTGTCAGAGAAGTCAACTGAGCTAAGTGAATGATAGCTACTACTCCCTTCAAGCGTATGATGGTAGTACCCGATAGAAGCTTCTCCTCCTATGGTATCTGCCCAAAGAAATGTTGAAAAGAGTAAAGAGAGAAAAAGCTTTTTCATAACTACTGAAGTCCTTGTGTCATAGTAAAGATAGGTAGCATCATTGCCGCAATAATAACACCTACAAATCCACCAATAAATAACATCATAAAAGGGTTGAGAAGAGAGAGTAGTATTTTAAGTTTATCATCATTTTCTTCTGCATAAAGAGTGGAAGTATTGCTGAGTACCTCGGCTACTTCACTAGACTCTTCCCCTAGGGCCAGAGTTTGCATAAAATTACGTTTTAGTTTTACACTATTGACCATTTGTAGAGAATTAGAGAGTTTATTTCCCTCTTCTACTTTTATAGATGCCTTATTGAAAAGGTCTGAAAGCTGATAGTTAGCAAAGGTTGCTTTCGCAAGCTTTACGGCTTGTGCATAGGCAACACCAGAACTTAGCATAAGAGAGAGAATATAAGAGAAACGCCCAAGTTCATGATTTTGAATTAAATTTCCAATGAGAGGTACTTTTAATAGTACCCCATCTATAAGTTTATGAAAAGCTTCTATCTTTGCATAGGCAAGTTTAAAGAGTACAATAGAAGTAATAAGCCCAATGAGTATGTAAAGATAATTAGCAATAAGAAAATTACTTGTTGCCACAACAACTTGTGTGACCTGTGGTAATTCTTGATCTGTATCCTCAAATATTTGTGTAATTTGAGGAACAACAGAAACAAGTAAAAATGCAATAATAAGTACGGCAACAACAAGAATAACACTTGGATAGATCATGGCACCTTTTACTTGTTTCTTTACTTTTGTCTGAGTAGAAAAAAAGTCTGCCATATTGGTAAGTACTTCTACCATTTTCCCACTTTGTCCTGCGACATTGAGACTTTGTAGAAAAAAATCTGGTAGGGCATAAACCTTTTGTGCTTGAAGTGCATTAAAAAGAGACTTTCCCTCATCAATCATGGTTTTTAAAGAGTTGAGGAAAGAGACATATTTTTTTTCTCCTTCATGCTGATTTTCAAGGAGTTTAATAGCAGTTAAAATCGTCATGCCAGAGTTGAGATAAGAAGAGAGTTCTTTAGAAAAAGTAGCTAAAAGTTCACCAGGCATTTGCCGTTTAGAAAAGGCTTCAAGTGAGAACTCTTTTGCAAGGGTGAGCCCTTCATGATAGATACCCTGAGACTTTAGTTTTTGTCCGGCTTCTTCTACTGAACTAGCCGTTACTGTACCTTTAACTTTTTTCCCTGATTTATCAAAACCTTTATACTTAAAGAGCATCTCTGTTTCTGTCCTTATCTTAGATGTATGTATTATAACTTTTTTAGCTGTATCTTGGTATAGTGTCTCATGAAACGATTTATAGCATTTTATTTTCTTTTTTTGGGTGGATTATTTGTGCTGTTTTATGCACCGACTTCACAAATATCACAGAGTGTAAATGAGTTACAAACTAATCTTACTCTCAAAGCCTTAAACCTTTTTTTAAAGCCTGAACAATTGAAAGGCATTGATATATGGATAAATCCTTTCTATAAAATCATTATTACAAAAGCATGTAATGGGATAATCCCCATACTTTTTTTATATGCCTCTATTTTGGCATATCCTGCCTCTTTTAGACATAAGATTCTTTGGATGTTCTTGGGATATATTTTATTTTTTGTGATTAATATTGTGCGTATCTTATGGGTAGTTTTTGTGACACAAAGTGGTGAAGGACATGGTGATTTTTATTGGTCACATGATCTTGTAGGGAACATACTTTTAATGATAACAGGATTAGGGCTTTTTATTGCTTTTATTAAAACTTCTTTAAAAAAAGTTAAAAACGTGTAATTTTAAAGTGCCAGTAGATAGAAGAGTGTTTCCCTTTTAATTTAATTTCATTGACAATAGCTGTGGGCCCGGCGGTATCAGGAGGAGGGAAGATGTATATTTCTTCTGGAATATAAATACTCCGTTCATTTTTCTTTAAAATCTCACGACTATCTAACTCTTTTATTCTAAAATATTTGATGAGAATATCATCAGCATTTTTAGTCTCTTTATGGTGTTTTAAAATATTACGTGTAAGATAGAGAGAGTCTTCTAAAGAGCGTTTATTACGCTCAGAAATATAAATAATCTGTTTTTTATTTGTGGTGTATATTTGTAAAACATAGAGTATAGCAAATGAGATAATAACAACAGATACTAATATCTCAATAATGGTAAATGCAGGACGTAGAATATTATTTGTTTGTATGTTTTTCAATAAAATTCTCCATTGTCAGATACAAGTTGTGAATGCTTTAGCCAATAATCTTTTGCATCTTCAGGAGATTCAAATACTTTTGCTTCTGTCAGATAGCTAGGTAAAAAATAAGCCCCTTCTTCATTTTCCAAGATGATTTGTGTAGAACTCCCGTTAGGATAAAAATCCATTTTTAGACATACTCTTTTGTCATTATATCGTTCATATTCAATGCGTACTAAAGAGTTTCGTGCATCTACAGTATAAGCCTTTATACCAGTGAGATTTATGTTATGTGAATATGGTTGATATTCAGAAGATATGTCATGTCTGAGCAAACATGTTTTACATTCGTTTATACATAAAAGTGTAGTCTGTCTATTAAAGTTTTCCGAAGAGACAATATTGTGTTTAAGGTTAGCAGGGGTAAGTGCCTTAGGTTCTTTTTTATTTAGCTTTATTGTACTAAATCCGATGAGGTAAACCATAGAGACAAGAAGGATAACAATAAGTAATTCAATAAGTGTAAAACCTTTATGAAATGTTTGGTGTTTACACTTAATCATTAGTTATTTACATTCACTAAGTAAAATATCTTTATTCCACTCTTCTCCACCTTCTCTTCTATCTGCAGCAAAAGAGATGATTTCAATATCTGAGCCTTTTTTGATAAATACAAAAGGAGTATTCCATGCATCTTTCTTAGGCTTTTTAAGATAAGGCACAACTGGATAGTTTGGGTATTTGTCCACATCAGGGTTTGCAAGAAGTGCTTGTACGCCCTCTTCAGTATCAGGCAGGGTACCATTGTCTAATTCAAATTGTTCAAATCTTCCTGCTAAACTTTTCATAGAAAGACACATTGTATTTCGTGTTGCTTTACGTTGAGAGTCCATGAGTCCTGGAGCAACAACAGCCATAAGCCCTCCAAGTATTACAATTACAATGAGTAATTCAATAAGAGAAAAACCAGCTCTTAGATTTTTATAGTTGTTCATTTATATTCCTTAGGTATAATATTTGTAATAATTTTACTTGAATAGAGCTTTTAGATGGATAAAATGGAACCACAACCAATAGTAGACAAATCTCAAGAAGGGTTTGCACTCATTATTACACTTTCTGTATTGTCTGTGGTTATTGCTTTGACAGTGGTGTTATTGAGCTATTTTAATGAGGTAAAAGAAGATTCTGATACAACTAAAGCATTGATACAAGCAGATGTCTATTATGCAGATATCGTGGGACAGTTTAATAAATTTTCAAAGAAAAAATCACTCTTTAATCAACTCTACAGAAGACCGGTAGCATTACGTACAGAAGATGGGCGTTTTTCTATGATTCTTCGTTGTAACCCTCTTTCTAAAGGGGTGAACATCAACTGGTTGGCTCTGCAGAGAGGAGAAAAAAAACAGCATCTTTTTCAAGAAGCACAACTTCTCTTTGATACCTTGGTACAAGAGTATGATTTGGAAGACCCAGATAGATTGTTAGAGATGATACTTTTAGAGATAGGTTTAGGGCAAAAATTTGTTAAGCCAGAACAAAGTAGACTTATACAAAAAAACGGTATTATATCCTACCAACAATTTTCTGGAATACTCAACCGTTATGAAATGGAAGTAGATGACCTCAAAGTAGGCCGTGTTCCATGGCAAAAATATTTTAGTTTTTCTCTTAAATCAGAGAAAATAGATGCAGAGTATAGCTCAGCAGAACTGATTTCATTTTTATTTGATATAGATCTTAAAACAGTAAGAGAATGGAAGCGTAGCATACCTAAGCCATCTCTTGTATCTTTTGTCAATGACAATGCAGGAAACTATGATGAAAAGAAAAATTTACTTGCAGGAAGCACTTTTTTAGGCGAGTCTCGATGTTCAGTAAATTATGGTGGCGGATATAAATTTACATTTGACTATATACAGGGAGAGGCCAAATATTTTGAATTTTATGGAAAACACTAAAGAGCTTGTACTTATCTATAGAGATATGAATAGTATCTCAAGTATGCCTGCAAATGGTGTAAATATTATGTTAACACCGCAATTTTATACAATAAAGCGTGAAGCGCTACCAGTAAAGTACGCTTATCAAGCTAGACGTATAGCACCTTCACTTTTTGATGGCTTATTGGAAGATGTTCAAAATCATAAATATTTTGTTGTTAAAGAAGAAAATAGTTGGCTATTTATAGCTTATGATGTAGAAAAAATAAAAATATTTTTAGAGCAAAAAGGGATAGATATATCACAGGTATCTAAAGTCTATTTTTCCGAACAGGTAGTAGATCTTTTCTCTAAACCTGTTTTGCTTGGAGAAAAAGAAGCTTTGGTTAACTTAAATGGGACAATGACAGTTCTCCCTCAAGTTGCACTGAATACAGATGAAGAATCTATGCAGATAAGTAGAAAATTTACGCCTAAAAAAGGTATAGCTTTTGAAGGAGGAGGAAAATCTTTCTTTACTACAAATGAAGCATATACTTTGGCATCTGTATTTGTGCTCTTTGCGGTTATTTATTTTGTAGAAGCTTCCCGTTATGGTGGGGAGAATGAAGCACAAATGCAAGAAACACAAGTACTTCTTGAAAATCATCCCTCTTTACAGAGTTCTTATGCGAGACAGAGTATTTTTGATAAGTATAGAATTATTGATGAAAAAGAACGTAAAAAGCGAGATGTGATAAAAGCATTGTCTCATATGATTTTTAAGGGTTCTACGCTTACATATTTTTTAATTGATGATAAAAAGTTTCAAGCACAGTTTGCTTGCAAAGATAAAAGTGTAGCAAAAAAACTTCAAGAATTGGCAAAAAAAGAGAAATTTAACATAAGTAAAGTTCCTAGTAGTAATGATATGAAGATAGAAGGTAACTTATAATGCAGTTGAAAAGATATAAGAATGAACTTATTGTAGGCATTGCTCTTTTGTTCTTGGTAATAGCTCTTATTTATAAGCAAAGTGTAGTTTCTAGTCAAGCTGATGCGAGTGTTGGTACATCACTACAAGAACTTAAAGAAGTGATAGCACTCAAAAAAGTATGGGGTGATAAAAAAACGACTAAAAAAGTAGATAAGCTTAAAACAATTGTCTCTTCATCAAAAGTAAAATGGAGTAAGAAAAGTAAAAAACTAACAGCTTCTTTTTTAAATCTTAGTGACCAAGAACTTAATAGAATCATTGTCAAAATTATGAATCTAGCTGTAGAGATACAAAAACTAGAAGTAAAAAAGCTTGGCGCATCTTATCAAGTGGAGTTTAAATGCAAATGGTAAAAAAGAGTGCTTTGATATTTTTGATGCTATGGTTTGCAATATTACTGTTTATGCCAAAAGCAGAACTTTATTACACAATAGAAGAATCGTTAGCTAAACAAGATATTAAACTTAATGAAAAGAGTATAGAAGAGGGTATATTCTCTTTTACTCTTAAAGATGTAACTGTTTATGTCAAAGGTATTGCTTTGGCTAATATAGAAGAGTTAGACTTTTTTACTCTTCTTTTTTATTCTTCTTTAGAGTTAAATAATCTAAAGGTAGATGAAGCACTGCAAACAAAAGTACCTGCTATAACTAAAAAAGCGAGCTTCACACATAGTATACTCTTACCATTTAGTATCTCCATTGATGCCAATGGTTCATTTGGTGCAATAGACGGTAAGGTAAATATAATGAATAAAGATCTGCGTATTGATCTTATTGAGGTGGGTGATATTAGTATGATACAGCCACTTTTAACAAAAGATGAGAAAGGATGGTTCTATGAAAAATCTTTTTAAACCAGAAAGCATTAAAATATTTCTTGGACTGTTAACCTTCTTTCTTATTATTAAACTATTATGGTTTATTGTACAGGTTACATGGCTGGCTACCTCAGATATTGACCAAGCAGAAGATCAAAGTAGTAAATCTCTTTATTATAGAGTAAAACTGACCCCCAATAATATTGCCGCACCTAAAAAAGTAGTACAGAAAACAACTAAAAAGATAGTAGGAAGCATTAAAGAGATTAAACTTTTAGCTATCTATAATGCATCTGATATGGCTGTGGTAACTATTGAATACCGAAGTAAATCAAAAGTATTGGGTTCTGGTGATAAGATTAATGGTTTCACACTAGAGGGTGCAGGTAATAACTTTGCGATGTTTAGTAAAGATGATAAAAACTATAAAGTTTTACTTTCTAAAAATACTAAAAATGTTCTCAATAAGAGTAGTATAAAAAGTGTATCTACTGTAAGTGCAAAGGTTAAAGGTGAAAAAGTTTTAGGTGAAGTAACTAATGAAGGTTCAGCAAAGATCATTGATAGGTCATTGCTTGAACATTATGCTAATAATATGGATGATATATACAAGAATATTGGTATTACTGAGATAAAAGATAAAAAAGGATTAAAAGGATTTAAAATCAATTTTGTCCGGAAAGACTCACCTTTTTCAAAACTAGGTATTCGAAGAAATGATGTGATTAAATCTATTAATGGACAAGAAATAACGAGCTATAATGCTGCCTTTGGTGTGTATAAGAATATTAAAAATGTTGATAACCTTAGTCTTGTTATCATGAGAGGAAAAGAAGAAATGGAGTTAGAATATGAAATTAACTAAAATAGTATTGAGTGTATTGTTATTGTTGTCAGTAGGGGTACAAGCAGAAGAAGAGAAAGTAGATGTAAATTTTAGAAACCTCAATGTGAGAGATTTTATAGAGATGGTTTCTAAAATTACACATAAAAATATTTTGATAGAGAGTGATTTAAAAGGGAAAATAAATTTTGTCTCTCAAGAACCTATTAAAAAAAGTGGACTTATTCCATTAGCAAACTCTATTTTAGGGAGTAAAGGGCTTACGCTTATCGATCAAGGTGAATACTATAAAGTAGTTAAAACTGCAAATGCTGCAGGAGAAGGGTTAGACGTAAGTAGTAGTATAGAGGGTGATACTATGAAAACAGTCATGTTTCCTCTGCATAACTCAAATGCAGCAGTTGTCCGTGCAAAAATAAAACCATTACTCCATAAAAATGCAAAAGTTATCTCATTTAAAGAAAATAATGTCTTAGCTATTACTGCTAAACCAAGAACATTAAAATCTATTGCTAAAATAATCAATGTAGTTGAAGAGCGTGGGGAGAAAAAATCTGTGGTTTTAGCATTACAAAACTCAACAGTAAAAGATGTTTTTGTTAATGCACAAAATATGGCTAAAAAACTTTTTCCTCAAACTATAGAGAGTGAAAAAGTAGATATTTTTAAGGATGATTCAACAAACTCTATCATCTTAGTAGGTAAAGCAAATAATATTTCTCGTATGATTAAATATATTAGACAACTTGACTTAGAAGGAGAAGATCAAACACAAAAGATGTATGTGCTTCGTCTTAAAAATTCTAATGTTGAAGAGATGGAAAAGATTCTTTCTAAACTTCTTGCTCAAATGAACTCTGTGAAAATTAAAACTTCTAAAAAAGGTGGTCCACCACCAAGTAAAGCAATGGTAGTTTCAGATGTAGAGAGAAATGCTTTGGTTCTTCTAGCGACAGGAGAACAGATAAAAAATATACGTGAGACGGTACGCAAAATAGACATACCTAAGTCACAAGTCTATGTAAAAGCAAAGATTGTTGAAGTAGATACAAATATGGCAGCACAAATTGGATTGAAGTATGGTTTAGAAGGTGGGGCTATTACTACAAATGGGCTTTACTCTTTAGCAAGTAATATGGGTGCATCTGCATTACAGATGTCTCCTGAACTTTTAGGTTTTTTAAATACAAATAATAGTACAACAGAATTTGATCAAAATGGTAATGCATATCAAACTACAAATCCTGCATTTAAAATAGATGCAACCAACAAAGTATTTGCTTTAGGGGCACAATTAAGTTTATTGGAAAATAATGGTGCAGCACAGTTATTGAGTGAACCTTCTGTCCTTTGTACGAATAATAAAGAATCATCTATCTATGTAGGACAAACAATGTCTATATTAACGCAGGGACAACAATCAACATCAGGTGTATCAAATATTGTAAATAACTACTCTAGAGAAGATATAGGTTTAACACTCTCTGTACAGCCAAGACTTTCTAGTAATAATCAGGTAAGTCTTGAGATAGAAGTAAAGGTTGAAGATCTAGATCCTTCTTCAGAGCAAATTGCTGATAGACCAACGACTACTAAAAGAACGGTTAAAACAAATGCTATTGTTAAGAATGGAGAGACTGTTATTTTAGGTGGTCTTATTAAAAAAGTCTCAGGTACGGGTGAGTCAAAAGTACCATTCTTTGGTGAAATACCAGTGCTTGGAAATCTTTTATTTACACATCATTCTGATGTAGAGAGACAGCAAAATGTAATTATTTATCTTACACCATATATTGTAAGAAGTAGTGGAGATCTTCAAAAACTTAAAGTACTTCTATCTGAATTAGATAATGTTCAAGAACAATATAATAAAATCGTATTAGAAAATCTTGAAAATAGAGGAGGAGCTTTCTCTTCAAAAGGTTCTGCAAGTGGAAGGATTCGTTATTCTCCTGAAGTCTATAGAGGGCCAGCTCCTGTAGTAGTGAATAACCCATCAATGGGTTCAAGAGGACCTATTTATAATACATCTTCTCCTATAGTGAGTACCCCTGTAGTTGTTCCAAAAACAACATTCTCCTCACCTACAGCTAAGAAGCAAAATGCTTCTTCTCGCATAATAAGTGTCAATGCATCTGCTACTCCTGAATTAGCCAGTGCAGATACAGAAGAAGAAGGTTTCTTTTCTTCACTTTTTTCAAGTTCTAAAAAAGAAGAGAGTAAAGAGTCTAAAGTACGTGGTTCAAGAGGCTACTACAATCCAGATTTTGGAGATGAATAATGCATTTTCCTCGCCTTCAAGATGTCAACCTTGAACCACTTTGGGAAGAGGAAATTAACCACAAATTAGCTATAAAACATACACTTCTTTTCTCTGAAGTTAATGGTATTAGTACAGCTATCATTACAGATGAAACACTAAGTGATGCATTAAATTACTTCTCTAAACTCTCTTTGCCTTATCCAATTAATATAGTAGATAAAGAGAGTTTTGAACGGCTTAAAAATAAATTTTTAGAGATGCAGACAAGTTCAGATTTTGAAGAGATGGCAACTACTTCAGATGAATTGATAGAGGTAGAGGGTGACCTTCTAGAGTTTATCCGTAATTCACAAGATTTACTCTCTTCTGAAGACTCTGCTCCTATTATTAAACTTGTTAATTCACTCTTTTTTCAAGCACTTCAAAAAGATGCAAGTGATATTCATATAGAAAGTGGAGAGCATAAAGGTGAAGTACGTTTGCGTATGGATGGTGCATTAAAAAAACATCTTGATTTAGATAAAAGTATTGTTACTCTGGTGATTAACCGTATTAAAGTTATCTCCAACCTTGATATCTCTGAAAAAAGAGTACCTCAAGATGGACGTACACAGTTGAGTATCTCTGGTAAGAATATTGATGTAAGGGTATCTATATTACCTACCTATCATGGAGAAAGAGTAGTAATGCGTATCCTTTCTCAAAGTGAGCATATTCCTACTTTGGAGTCTTTAGGTTTTACAGAAGATATTACGAAAGATCTCTATAAACTACTCAACCATGCACATGGAATGATACTCGTTACCGGACCAACAGGGTCAGGTAAATCAACAACATTGCATGCTTGTATGCAACATATTGCTACACCTGATAAAAATATTATTACGGTAGAAGATCCTGTAGAGTATAATGCTGATAACATCTCACAGATTCAGGTTAATGCAAAAGTAGGACTTACTTTTGCCGCAGGACTTCGTTCTATACTTAGACAGGATCCAGATATTATTATGGTAGGAGAGATACGTGACTCCGAAACAGCAGATATTGCATTGCGTTCAGCACTTACTGGACATCTTCTACTCTCTACTCTTCACACCAATGATGCAACATCATCATTGAGTCGTCTTATGGATATGGGAATTGAAAATTTTCTTATCTCTTCAACACTATTGGGAGTCCTTGCCCAGAGATTAGCTAGAAAACTTTGTGTATATTGTAAAGAGGCAACCACTTTAGCACCAGTAACTATGAAAGAGGTAGATTTGCCAACGGGTAAGATTTACTTCAAAGCAGTTGGGTGTAAAGAGTGTGACTTTACTGGCTATAAAGGAAGACAGGCGATAGGTGAACTTTTTATTATTGATGATAGTGTAAAAGTGATGATGAAAGATGGCTTTAATGATCATCAAGTACGTGAAGCGATGAAGAAAAATGGTATGATTACCATAGCGGATAAACTAAGAGCTATGCTCATAGCAGGAGAGACAAGCTATGAAGAAGCTGTACGTGTTGGGATAATGGACGGATAGGCATGATTCTCGTGCGAAATAAACATCAAAAAGCTTTTACCCTTATAGAAGTACTTATCTCTATAGGACTCTTAGGTATTATTATTGTAGCTTTGTTCTCGACAGTAAGTATGATGCGTGACTCTAATGCACACCTTTATGATTATCTACAAAAAGCTAAAAAAGTAACTCAGGCAACGAAAGTATTGTATCTAGATATTATGAGCTCAGATGGCAATATTACAATTAAAAAAGATGAATTTACAAGACTTTGTATGCAAGAGACTAAAAATTCACTTTATGCTCTCTCTTCATCTAAAGTATGTTGGGTAGTGCTTAAAAAAGACAATACTTTGGTACGAGTAGAAGGTAATAATTATAAATTACCTACACGTTTTGAAGATAGAGTAGAAGTAAATCCTGTGATGAAACATGTTGAACTTTTTGATGTCTATCACCAAAAAGATAAAGTACTGGTTTTTTTGAAACAAAAAGGGGAAGAGCCTATTACTTTTATGATACAAGGGGTAACTAAACCTATAGTTAAAAAAGTAGTAAAAAAGAAACCAACAAAGAAAAAAGGTAAAATACGAAATAAAACTATTCCTGGAAATATATCTGCTCCTCCAGGTGGAGTAGATACCCTGCCTGGGGCAGAAACAAATAAGGCACTACCCTTAACATAATAAGTAAAAAGGATCATTATGCAAGAAATATATGAAAAATTAGGACTCTTTTATCTAGGAAAAGATATAGATAAAAAGACTATGAATGCTACAGATGCATTGACTTTACTTAAAAATAAAAATTTTACTACACATGCAGCCATTATTGGTATGACAGGTTCTGGGAAGACAGGTTTAGGTGTGGGTATCATAGAAGAGGCAGCACTTGATAATATCCCTTCTATTGTCATTGACCCTAAAGGAGATATGGGAAACTTATGTTTGGTAGATGCTACTTTCTCTTCTACATCGTTTGAGCCATGGGTAGCAGATGAAGCTAGAGCAAAAGAGATAGATGTAAGTACTTATGCAGAAAAAATTTCAACAATGTGGAAAGAGGGTATAGAGTCTTGGGGACAAACACCTGAGAGAGCAGCTAAGTTACAAGCAGTAAGTAAAACTATTTATACACCAGGAAGTTCTGCGGGTGTTGCGATTAATGTCATGTCTTCACTTGATTCACCACCTTCTGAAGTAATGGAAGATAGTGATACTTTTTCTTCATATTTGAAGAGTACAACAACCTCGCTACTCTCTCTTATAGGTATTAATGCAGACCCTTTAGATTCTAAAGAATATATTCTTTTAGCACAAATTATCACTAAATCTTGGATAGCAGGAGAAGACTTAGGTATAGAAACACTTATTGGAAAAATTATTAAACCAGGTTTTAAAAAAATAGGTGTGCTTCCTCTTGAAGATTTTTACCCACAAGAGGCACGCTTTAAACTAGCAACAAAGTTTAACTCACTCTTAGCAAGTCCTTCTTTTTCACTATGGTTACAAGGAGATAGTTTAGATATACAAAAACTTCTCTATGATGAAAATGGTAAAGCCAAAGTAGCCATTTTTTCTATCTCTCATCTTAATGATGATGAGCGTATGTTTTTTGTAACACTACTTCTCAATAAATACATTGCATGGATGCGTAGACAAAGTGGTACATCAGCACTCAAAACACTTCTGTATATGGATGAAATCTATGGATTTTTCCCACCTACAAAAAATCCACCAAGCAAAGAACCCATGCTTTTACTCCTTAAACAAGCTAGAGCATTTGGTGTAGGAGTAGTACTTAGTACTCAAAACCCTGTTGACTTGGACTATAAAGGCCTCTCTAACATCGGAACATGGTTCATAGGTAGGTTACAGACCACCCAAGACATAGAACGTGTTATAGATGGTCTAGGAGGAAAAGTAGGTAGCTCTTATGATAAAAATGAGATTAAGACCTTGTTGTCAAATCTCAAAAAAAGAACTTTTTTCTTAAAATCTGCACATTTAGAAGATATCCGTCTTTTCTCTACACGTTGGGTACTCTCTTATTTGAAAGGTCCATTAAAACGTGATGAAATTAGTACTTTAATGAAAGAACAAAAAGAAGTACAAAACATTCAAAGAGAGAGTGTAGAGACAT
>Ga0256826_1001921_pt1 | contig 12863 bp, 15 predicted proteins | sample CV79metaG_FD_185975 | JGI IMG/M metagenome (GOLD analysis project Ga0256826, IMG submission 185975) | Hydrothermal vent microbial communities from East Pacific Rise, Pacific Ocean - CV79 | ecosystem: Environmental > Aquatic > Marine > Hydrothermal vents | place: Pacific Ocean: East Pacific Rise...
ACTATGTTGAGTAAGCATTTCTACTTTTTCTCTGTCAAAATGTACACCACTATTAAACCATACTTTTTTTATACAGTCATTATTTTCATCATCTTCAATAAATTTAATAATTCCATTAATATGGTCAGTATGACTATGTGTAATAATAAGTAAATCTATGTGCTGTTTTGCTAATTTAATGCGTTCTATCTCTTTCTTTAAAAATCTAGGATAGATATTTCCTAAACCACCATCAATTAAAATATTTTTAATATCATTCTCTTCTCCAAAACTGATAAGTATACAGTCTCCACAACCTGCTGGTAATACTTTTATTTTTAACATAGCTCTCCAAATTTATATCAAATTGTAATTATTATACAAGATATTTTAAAAAGTAAGAAACAGAAAAACACTAAATCAAAGCTTTTTCAACAAGAGGAGCAAAAAAGAAAATAATAGAGATTTTTTAACATATTATCTCACAATAAAAAATTTCAATATCACGCATACCCCAACAAATCCTTCATCCTCCGAGAAGGCAAAAATTTAAAAACAATACTTCCTCTTGAACTCTCTCTCACATAAAATTTTCCAAAGTTTCTAATCATCAAACTCTCTCTGTTTTCAATGCTTTGATGCACTCCATCATTAAAAGCCTCTACCCATTTTTTGGCTTCGGATTCGGTGCTGTTCATCTTTTCTGCCATGAAGGCATATAATTCTTTTTCATTCATCTTTATCTCCTTACTCAATTAGCCAATCACTGACTGGCTTTTTATATTTATCAATTCCCCAGTCACTGACTGGATTATTTACTTAAGCCTTCTTTCAATCGAACCAACACCACCCTGTCCCTAGAAAAAACCTCATACTCAAAAGGAATCACACTATTAACCTCGTCATAAACCTTCTTTTTAAAGGTCTTCGTAACCAAGTTGCTCAAATACTTCTCATTAGATTCAAAAATCTCTTTAAGCTCCAAAAAGCTAAATTCTATCTCTTTTTTGAAGTTATTTTGACTTTTATAGTATTGGATAATCGCCATAAGATACTCATAAAATTTAATACTGTGAATACTTGTAAAGTTCATAATAGAGTTTAAATTCAAATGGGTATAACGTATTTTTCTCCAAGTAGAGATGACCACAATATCAGAGACAGTAAAGACAAAAATATCATTTCTTCCTGTCTTATTAGGCTTGATTAGTTTTGGAGAACCTATCACATTTATCTCTGCCCATTTTATTAAGTCGCCACTAATAGGATGTTTATAATCTTTTAACTCTATATTTTTAGAGTGTAGCCTTTTAACTGCTCCGATTAAATCTCTTTTCCACTCTTTGCTTGTTAGACCTAACCTCTCTTTTATAACTCTCTGCTCTATGGTCAGCTTTATATCAAAGAGAGGGGGTTCTTCATGTTGTCGTACCTCTTTTTGAATGTAGTAGTAGAGCAGATTAAAAAGTTTCAAATCTATATTTTTGAGAGTCTTAATAACCCTTGCAAATATAAAACTGTTCTCTTTGTAAATTTTGATGATTTTTTTTCTATCTTCTGCAATATCTTCTACATAGCGAATAGTCAGAGTATTGTTTTCAAATTTGCTTTCAGTTCCCATTTTTTGACCTAAATATAGTATTCATCTTTTTATTTTTTTAGAGTTGAATTATATCTACATTATTTGAAAAAATAGCCTAAAAGGTTATAAAATAAAGGTTATATATAGTTATATCCTGTGAATAACTTTTTAAAAAAATGCTTGCAAGTACTATTTTTAGGGGATTTTGACGCAAAAAATAGGGTTTTAAAATTCAACTCTATTGTAGAGATAGAGCCAAAATATTCAACCCTAATGTAGAGATGAAGCAAAAAAAATCAACTCTAATGTAGAGGTAGAGTTCTGAAATTCAACCCTATTGTAGAGATAGTATTGAAAATACAAAGTGATATATCATCCTATCAAAAACTTCAACACATTAATAACTTGAATTTTGCACCCATCATATTCTAACCTCATAACGAACATTACGCCCAGAACTTCCTTTTATCTGTTCTATACACCCATACTCCAATAGCTCTTTTATATCTCTCACAGCTGTTGCTCGGCTTGTTTTGGCAATAGAAATATATTTTTTTGTATTTATTCCACCCTCAAAATGCCCTTTGTCAAGTACTTTTGTCAATACTTTTAGTTGTCTAGCATTTAAACTCTTGTCTCGACATCTATCCCAAAATTTAGTTTTGGCTATTACCTCTTCTATTCGTTCTAGTGACATCTCCATAGCACTATTTAGGGTCTTTAAATGCCATATCAACCAAGGAGTAAAATCATAATCACGATTCATAAATAGATTGGTAGTTCTATCTAAAATAGTGTAATAGCCCTTTCTATCGCTATTGACTGCCATTGAAAAAGAGTAGAGTTTAAATGTCTGTTCACTGCTCTGTGATGAGAGTAGATAATCGGTAATTGCTCTTGCGATTCGTCCATTACCATCATCATAGGGGTGGATTATTACAAACCATAAATGAGCCAAAGCACTTTTGATATAGATACTCTCTTCACTACTATTGCACCAATCTAAAAGCCTCTCTATATCAAAAACAATCTGATTTTGAGGTAGAGCCAAATAGTGTACTTTTTCATGTCCCATTGCTCCTGATACCACTTCCATATCACTATGAGTTCTAAACGAAGCTATATCAATCTTATTTAACACATCATAACGTTTCCCCTCAAATAGAGCATTGTGCCAAGCATGAAGTCGCTCCACATTCAAAGGTTCACGATTTAGACTACAATCCAACAATACAGCCACTAAAGCATCACTTTGATGAGTTGAACTGTCCTCTAAATCAGAAAACTCTCTATCAAGTCTCTTCTCTACAGAGTGCTGAACACTCTTTCTATGCAGATATTCCCCCTCTATAGCAGAGGTACTTAGAGCCTCTTGGGTCAATATATCTACCTCTATGCTGACTCTATCACGACTACTAAAAAACTTTGCCACCCCATCAAGCAGACCACGGTTATACTCCAAAGAGTTCAAAAGTTCTGTTAGTTGAGTGTTATCATAAGGGAAATTGGGATAATTTTCATGTTGCCATACCCATTTTTTGATGTTTTTTTCCATTTTTAACCCTTTTGATACAATTAGATTGTTTAATTGTATCATATTATGAGTCGATTAAGCTCTTTTATTGACGCTTTCTTTCTTTGATTTCAATAAAGACCAATGTTTGTTTTGATGTAACTATTCAAACTAAAATTAAGAGAGTGTGAAGAGAGTCAACGATTGCAGTTGGACTCTCCTTCGTTATAACTCAATACAAAAATCCAAATAACCAAAGAGGGATTTTATTATCAAATCCAATTTCTATATTGTCTGCAACCACATATCCATTGGGATTTCCCTCTAGTTGGGCATCACTTTTAGATGCTCCTCCAATTTCAAATACTTGTTTGTCATTCACAATAAAATCTCCTTTATCATGATAGTGTATTTGGTGTTTTAGTCCTACTTGTGAGACAAAAAAGCTCTCACGAATAGAACCAATATTTGAAGAAGCACAAAGAACAGTAAATAGATTAGGATTATCTAATAGAAGCTTATCTGGTCTATTTACTGCTCTCATTCCTTTTCCTTGTCTTACAATATGAATAAGACTTCCTGCATCCATTCGTTCAAGATATTTAGCCAAAGTTTGCCAAGAAGTTTCGACTGCTGAACTTAATTTTTTAATATTTAAATCATAAGGCTTAGTTACACAAAGCATATAAATAATCTTTTTGAGCTTATCCAATTTAGAAGAGTCAATATTATAAATAGCTGACAAATCAGAATCTATAGTTATGTTGATAACCTCTAACAATTTTTGGGGATAATCGGTTAAAGACTCATGATAAAAAGGATAACATCCATACTGCATGTAGTTTCCAAACTGTTCTAAAGGTCGAATTTCAGTCATAATTTCCGAAGCAATATCAAAATGGTTTTCTATTATATCATCTAGTCTATACGCTTTAAACTCTTTACCTGTTTGCAGTTCAATAAACTCTCTAAGAGACAATACACCCAAGTCATGAACTACAGCTCGTCGGCTTAAATCTCCTGACGCATGCTCAATCTCTAATGCAGATGAACCCGAAAATATAATTTGTAAATCAAAAATATCATAAATGGCTTTTAGCTCTTGAGAAAAATTTTTACTCTTGTGAATTTCATCAATAAAAAGCAGTTCTCCACCTCGTGCATAAAAATGTTCAGCCACATCATAAAGAGAGGTAGCAGACATAGCAGGGTGGTCACAATTGATAAAAAGAACTTTAGAAGCAGGAAGATTTCTACTCTTGGCATACTGTAAAAGAAGAGTACTTTTACCCGAGCCTCTCGGTCCTTTGACTCCTATAAGTCTGCTATTGAAATCTATCTTTTTAAAAAGCCATCTTTTGTAAGGAGGTATTTTTTTTGCTAAAATCTGTGCTGAAATCTTTTGAAGTATAGGTAAATTCATTAATTTCTCCTCTGTATAAAGTATATTTTACAACTATACTCTCTTTTGTATTAAGTCAACTTTATACAGATAGCTACACCAAATCCTTCTTCAAAAATATCCGAAATCCAAAAAATGCGAACAGCAACCCAATTAAAATAGGGTAAATAATTGAAATAAGTACAAAAACCGTCTGTGAAAAAGTATCTAATATATAAAATGCTACTGGTCCCATAACGGTTAACTCTGGGTCAAAGAGTGAAATCGCTGCGACTCTAAAGATTTCCATTGGATTTAGTAGGGCAATGGTTATAATTAGCTCTTCGTTAAATCGTTGTTGCATCATTAGGGCAATTAGAGCAATGTCTATAAAGGCTAACAGAAATATCCATATAAAAAAGGCTATTCCCAAAGCGACTTCGGATGATTTTACGAAAGAGGAGATAAAAAATGCAATTCCTAAAAAGGCAGAGCTTAGGGCAAAAAGTAATCCTGTATATAAAAAGAAAATAGCCCACGGAATATCAGCACCTTTAAATGCTCCATAGACAATAGCAATTATCATGGCAAAAATAACAGGCAAATAGACGGTTATAAAACGCCCAATAACTTTACCCCAATAGTACTCTTTTAGCGATATTGGAAAGGAAAGCATGTACTCCAACACGTGGCTGTCTCGGTCGCCTGAAATAGAGCGAACGGTGGTTATCAAAATAAATATAGGCAAGATAATAATGGTAATTTGAATGTACATTAATAACAAGCGACTAAGCCCTGAAAAGCCCATTACTTGGGATTCGGTAACTCCTGCAATAAAAAAGAGAGCAATCAAGCCACCAAACACCAAAGAGTAGACCAAAAACCATTTGGCTCGTATAGACTCTTTTAAATCCAGCAGTGCAATCAGCTTTAAATTGGTAAAATTAAATTTGTTCATCAGATACCACCTTTCCTAAATCCATATAAACTTCACGGTTAACCAAATCTTTGACCTCTTCTAATCGGTGGGTTACAAAAAGCAAGACTTTATCTTGTTGTTTTCCATCTAAAAGTCTGTAAAAATCATCTCGTGCTTTTGGATCCAGATTGGCTGTGGGTTCATCAAATATAATAATCTCACTCTCTTGGGCTAAAGAGATAGCAATAAGAAGTTTTTGCTTCATTCCACCACTCAGTTTAAAAAAAGATTTTTTCATATTGCCCTTAATATCAAGCTTCATCTCGTTGGCATAGTATAAAATAGTCTCTCGTTTTACATTGGCACTCACTTCGATGTATTTAATAAGTTCATCAATGCTCAATTTAATAGGAGGGGGAAGCTGTGGCACAAAAGCGATATGTTTCAACACCTCTTGACGCTCTTTGATTGGGTCAAGACCATTGACCAAAACCGACCCACTGTTCGGGTGGTAATATCCTAAAATAGAGCGAATCAGTGTTGTTTTTCCTGCTCCATTTGCACCCATAAGAGCGATGGAGTCGTTTTTATTAAAATCAATTGAGACCTCATCTAACGAAAGGGTCGAACCAAACTTTTTTGTTAGATTTTTTATTGCTATCATAAGCGTCCTTAGTAATCTAAATATAAAAAGATTATACTAGGGTTTAGGATTGGGTTTGATGATTTATATCAATATCAAATTTTATTTAAATTTGTTATTTAATATTATATTTAAGTTTATTATAGTTATAATATAAAAAAACATAAAAAGGGTTAAAAATGAAGCTTACAAAAAACAATATACTCCACTCTCTACTTCTTTTAATGCTATTATCAAATAGCTCTTCTGCTCAAGAGTCATGCAAAGGAGGTTTCTGCATGATTTCTTTAGACTCTTTGAATAATGAAAAATCCATAAAAATAAAAAAAGTCAAACCATCCACTATGGCTTCAACAAAAACTAAAGAGAGAAGTAAAAAGAGATAGAAAGAGTTATTTTAAGCTTATAGTTTTTTTAATAAAATCGATGAATCTCTTCCATAATATTAGAGAATTCCATATCGTCGCCTTTATCCTTTAAAAATTCTATAAGGTATCTCTCGGAAGCTTCTACTCCATCTTTTTCTTCAATTTTTAAGAGTTCAGCATACAAATCAGCAATAATCTCCAAAACATGATGAGAGATGCTTTTTCTATCAGCTCTATAACCTATAATTCTATCACTCTCATCAGTTCGTGCTTCAAATTCGGTAAATATCCAATAGTATCGTCCATCTTTTGCCATATTTTTGACTACAGCATTAATATTCTTACCTTGTGAAATAGTCTCCCATAAGAGTTTAAAAACTACTTTTGGCATATCAGGATGGCGTACTATATTGTGGGCTTTACCAATAAGTTCATCTTGTCTATAGCCTGAAACTTCCATAAAATAGTCATTGCAGTAGGTTATTTTTCCTTTTGCATCGGTTTGGCTGATAATGTATTTTTTAGGATCTAGTTTTATCTCTTGGTCTATAGGGGTTGGTCTGTTCATATTTTTTTCCTTTTTTATTCAGCCCATTCGGGTGTAAACACGCCGATTCCAAAAGTAAAATTTGCATATACGGAATCGGAGGCTTTAGCCCCGAACAGTTAATTTTTACACCAAATCTTTTAATCTAAAATCAAATTTTAACGCATCTTCATGACAGACATCAACACAACGTCCACAGAGCGTACAGTCTGCACCTGTAATGAATTGAGTTGTTATCTCTTTTTCATCTATCTGCTTCTTATATTTGGCTTTGGTTATCTCTAGTACTTGTGGTTCAAAACAGACATCATGACAGACCATACAGCTATCACAGCTATCGTTCCATTGAATTCTAAGAGCCGATACTTTTCCTATCATTCCGTAAGTTGTTCCAATTGGGCAGATGTAACTACACCATGCTCTTCGAGAGAAAAATACCTCTATAGCAAAGACCACAGCCACCCAAATAAGAGCCAATGACCAACCATAGGCGATGGCTCGGCTTAGAATTCCTACGACTGAAAAGCTCTCAAAGATAATAAATCCACTAAAAAATGCCATAGATAAAAAGGATACCCAAAATAGATATTTAATTCGATGGTCAAACTTTCTATTTTTAATAATCTTCTTTTTTACCAATGTATTATGAAGTTTTTCGCCATATTCACTTAGTATTCCATAGGGACAAACCCATGAACAGTAGGCTCTTCCTCCTAACAGCATATAAACGAGAACAATAGTAGAGACCCCTATAATAATATTAATAGGAATATGATAGGTAGCCAACCATACCTCTAGTGTAGCAAAAGGGTCTATCATATGAAAGCCTAAAAAGCGTGAGCCGTTAAGTGTTCCTTCCAATACTTGCAAATCAATAAAAAATGATAAAAAGAAGAGTAGATGAATTCCAATTACTAGAATCCATCGCTTCATTCGATAAGAAAACTTTTTTTTACCATCCGAAGTGGTACTCCAAAATGTTGACCAAAAGGTACTGTTTTTTATTGTCTCTCGCTTGTTATACTTGTCCATTGTGTTGCTTCTCCCTCTTTATAACCTACTTGTTGGCTTCTGCTTTTGCAGGAAATTCGCCTATTTCATCAGCTAATATTCGTAAATCATCTTCGCTTAGTTTAATAAGCAGACCTTTCATAATCATGTTCTCTTTGCGTCCTGCTTTAAAATCAGCCAACTTTTGGAAAACCTCATCAGCACTCTGTCCAAAAAGTTTTGCTCCCATTAGGGCTTTACCATTTTGCATCCCCGAACCATTGACACCATGACAAGAAGAACACTTGCTCTTATATGCTTGGCTAACTTCAAAAGCACCAATATTTCCTGCTTTTTCTCGTAATGCTGAGAGTTTATCTTGCTCTTTGGCTCGGTCATTTTTCTCTTCTATTTTAGTAGCTACAGAGTTACTCATTTTATCCCCAAAATCTTCTATAACTTTACCCTGTTCTCCTCCATGATAGGCATGCCCACCCATAAAAGTTAGCACCATAAGCCCTAAGACAACAACGGTTAAAATTCCAACAATCACATGTTTCACTGTTTACTCCTCATCTCTTTTAGTTTTTGATTAAATGTATAAATTTCATCTGCCAATTCACGAATCTCGCTCTCTTCCATGTGGTCTATCAGTCCATCCATCAAAGGATTACTCTTTTTACCACTTTTAAAATCAGAAATAGCCGAAAAAATCTCATCAGAATTTTTAGCCAAAAGAGAAGGTCCTATCACACCATTAGCATAGTCACTGTGACAAGCAGAACATTTAACTCTAAATTTTTTAGAAAGTTCACCAACCATTAAGCCTATCTGAACATCTTCATAAGGGCTTCGTACATGAATATTGGCATCGACTGCTGTTCTAGGTTTTATTCGTACCGAAGCATCTTTATTTGCAGGTTGACTTTGAGGGTCATAACCATGTTTGAACTCATTGGTCATCCCTTTATAAAAAGTATCTTTTGAATCATTTTTCTCTTTTTGAGCTACTTTTATCTCTTTGGCATGCTCGTTAGCTACTATCTCTATTTTGGGTGCGAGAACAGCTACATTTTCTTCATTTGATTTTTTCTCTTCATCCCCACATCCAATAAAAGCAATAAGTGCCGAACACAATACTATTTTTTTAATCATACTTTTCCTTTGCCATACTCTTCTTGATAAGTCACTCGTGGTTTAATAATGATAGATGCTCTCTCTGTAGGACAAACTTCCTCACACACTCCACATCCTATACAACCATCGTAAATTACAGGGCGTGTAATTCCATTGGGTTTGGTTACCATTGCAATAGCTGAAAGAGGATTTGAAATAGGACACATATCCACACAAAGCGTACAAGGGTCTCCTGCTCGATTATCAAACTTCTCCAATACTTCTCGCTCATACTCCGTAACATTATTAACATCTTTAATGAAATTTATCATTTTTTCATTGTAGTTGGCAGGAATTGGCTCTCTTTTTACAGCCAAACAGGTACGAGGAGAGGCTAAAACAGCAATTCCCATATGTATATCTTCAGCTTTTTCACAATCATGCGACAATGCTCCTGTAGGACAGGCTAAAACACAAGGAACAGCTTCACATGCCCAACATCCACGTACACTTGCATCAATATACGGTGTTCCCTCCCCTGCTCCTTTTGCCCAATCTGCCAGCTCAATAGAGTGATACGGGCAAACTTGCAAACATTGACCACACTTGATACATAAACCTAAAAATTCATGTTCATCTACAGCTCCTGGGGGTCGAAGCCGAAACTCTTCTGCATGTAAAAATGGACTAAGACCCACTCCACCTGCTAACACCAATCCTAAAATACCCAAAGTAGAATATTTTATAAACTCTCGTCGTTCTGTCTCTATTTTTGCCATCTTAGCCCTTAATTCACACAGCGTTATATTAATGTAGATTATAGTAAAAATAAGATAATTAAAATATGATGTATATCAAGGAACGGAGGTGTTTAAAAATAAGAAGAGAAGTAGGTTACTCTTTTTAGGGTATCAACAGAGGGTTCTGATAAGTTTTGTTCTTTAAAAGGTGTTTGTTTTTCTCTGGGTATTATAGTAAGGCTTTAGTGCTTTGTCAAAACGACAAGTAATTAATCCATTTTCATGATATTTAAAATAGGAAAACCAAGGAGTATATTCAAAACCTCGCTCTGTATCTAAGGTAGTTTAATGGGTTTAGACAATAACCCTTTAATCGTCTCTTCAAGTTGTTTTGATTGCCATTTTCTATTGCTTTTAATCTCTAATTCTGCAAGGGTGAACTCATAGCTTTTAAAATCTTTATCCTCTTTGGTTATGGAGCTTAATAGCATTAACACCATATCTATTTCATTCTTTTTTAGTGCATATGGAGTATTTACTAAAATATGCGATTATCGTGTATGGTTTCTTTTAGTTAAATCATTTTCCATTTTAAAACCTTTGTTTAAAAAGAGCATAATAACAGAGAATTTATTAAATATGAGTTAATTTTAAATATCTCATATTTAATGGATAAAACTTCATATTTCATGGATAAGAACTCATGTTAAATAGATAAACCTTCATCTTCATAGCTTCAAAACAACCATTTTATGGGCTAAAAATGCTCTATACAGCTTATAACAGCTTTTACAATAAAGATAATCAAAAAAAAGAGTTAACTATGATAGTAAAAGTAATGATTCATATTTTATGGATAAAAACTCATAGTTAGAGTAATCTATAAAGAAAAGGAAATATTTTAAAACAAGAAGAAGAGAAGGTTAAAACCTAAGCCTAACCTTATATACGTTTATACCTAAAAACTAATAACCTTTGTTCCATCAGCAAATACTTTAGCAAATATTTGGGTAGAGATAACAATTTTCACACCTTCAATAAAATCCTCTTCGTCCCAACCCATTGCTTCGGTATTGGCTGAACAGAGCTGTATATTTACTCCACTTTTCAAAGCATCTTTCAAAAGTGTTCTAGGAGTTCTACTTTTAGCAAAATAGACATTTTGGTCTCCCTCTGCTAAAGCATATTTAAGAGCCTCTGCCCCAATTAAAATTGTAACATCAGCTCCCTGTTTTACTCCACTAAGTGCCAGTGCAAAACCCATTCCTGCTTTTTGTAAATTGCCAGAACTTACAACAATCATCAGTTTTTTACCTGAAAGCGTCTTTTTTTTCACACTCTTTTTACTGCTGTTGTTATCCATTGGCTCTTTGGCACTTGCCATATTTATAAAAAGTAGAGCAACTATTAAAATAATCTTTTGAAACATATATTTTTCCTAATAATAAGTTATTTTATTATCTTATAGATATAGTCTTAATTTACTCTTACCTTTGGCTCTTTATCTTCAAATAAAAAGATAGGTTCAGAAAAATGGGCTAGTTTTGCTACAGAATCAACCACTTCCACATAGGAATAACTTCTATCCTCTTTTCCTCTACTTCAACAACCTCATCTCTATCGGCTGTAACCAAATAAGCTTTGTCAACTTTAAAGTAGTTCATCCCCTCAACCAAAGCATTTATCTCTCTCTTAAACGTTTTTTCATCTTCTATCACATACGCCACATTGACCAAATGCTCTTTGTCTAAGCGAACATATAGGTCAACCTCTTGCTTCTGTTTAAAATAATAGACCTCACTACTTTGACGACGCAGATGCAAAAAAGCCAAATTTTCATAGAGTTTAGAGTAGTTATCACTAAGAGAGATAGAGAATAATTTCTTAAATCCATTGTCTATGGCATAGAGCTTTTTAGGATTTCGTTGCTCCTCTTTGACTGAATTTCTATAAATAGAAGTGGTAAACAAAGCATACGCCTCTTGTAAATAGGATAGATAATCTTGCAAAGTATCTTTCCCTATTTTATAGCCCTGTGATTTGTAGTCATTATAGAGTTTGTTCACACTAATAAGCGTTCCCATATTAACAAACATATATTTGATAAGATGCTTTAAGAGACTTTGATTTTTAATCAAATATCTCTCAAGCACATCTTTATAGATTATAAGGTCTAAATAATCTTTGAGTATTCTATTTTGCACATCAGGTGTTTCATCAAAAGTCTCTGCAAAACCACCATCGACCAAATAACGGTTAAAAGCATTTTTTATAAAACTGACCGATTTAGAGGAGTAAAGATTAACTTCTATCTCTTTGTATTTCAAATACTCTTTAAAAGAGAAAGGGAAAATCTCATAGGTAATGGTTCGCCCTCGAAGTGAAGTGGCTATCTCACTAGAGAGCAGTTTAGAGGATGAACCTGTAATAAAGATTTGTACATTAAGTGTGTCATCAACTCTACGCACATAACGCTCCCAACCCTCTATGTTTTGAACTTCATCCAAAAACAGATAGACCTTCTCCTCTCTTTTTTGAGGATAGAGTTCATAAAAACCCTCCATAAGGTCATCTAAATCTTTTAGTCCAAGAGGATAGAGCCTATCATCTTCAAAGTTAACATAAACAATGTTTTGAGGGTCAATGGTTTGACGTAACTTCTCTATGAGTGAAAATAATATATAGGTTTTTCCACTTCGTCTAACACCGATGAGTGAAACAATCTTTTTGGTATCAAGAGGAACATCATAATCTCGCTCAACAATACGTGAAAAAGTTCGCTCTTGGAAGTTTATAATAAGTTTTTTGAAGATTTCTTTCATTTTAGTCCTTTTATATTGGGACTATTATATCACTTATTGTACTAGCATACAAGTATAAAAATGTAAATATCATGGTAAATCAAGAAGTCGAAGAGATTCTAAAACAAAATAAAGCGACTATAATAGACAAAGGAATAATGTAACTACTCACCCCTAAAAAACACTATTTCCCGACATAATCCCAACTAAAGAATCAAATTCATTTAACCCTCTTTTTCGAGAAGTATCAATAATAGAACGCAAAGAAGCATAATCTTTAGCCC
>Ga0256826_1001923_pt1 | contig 12852 bp, 12 predicted proteins | sample CV79metaG_FD_185975 | JGI IMG/M metagenome (GOLD analysis project Ga0256826, IMG submission 185975) | Hydrothermal vent microbial communities from East Pacific Rise, Pacific Ocean - CV79 | ecosystem: Environmental > Aquatic > Marine > Hydrothermal vents | place: Pacific Ocean: East Pacific Rise...
TAATGCCCTTATTCAGGCAAAGAAAAAAGATGGAGCTATCTTTAAAAGTGTTATAGAAGCTTCTCAAAAAGTTTAAAGAGAGAAATAGATGAGTAATTTTTTAAATAGTTTTGATATATCTGGTTATGGCCTATCTGCACAACGTGTTCGTGTAAACACTATATCAAGTAATATTGCTAATGCTCAGACAACAAGAACTGAAGAGGGTGGACCTTATCGTCGTAGGGAAGTAGTTTTTAAAGCTATAGACTTTAATGAAGAATTTAATAGAGCTCTAAATAACTCAACACAAAGTGCCAAATATGAAGACCCTTTAAATGAGGGTAATTTTGGCAAAGTGGTAAATCCTGCTATAATGAGTGTAATTGTTGACAAAATCTCTCGTGATGACAGAGAACCAAAAATGAAATTTGAGCCAAATCACCCAGATGCAGATGCAAATGGTTATGTTGCATACCCAAATATTAATCCTGTAGTCGAAATGGCCGATTTAGTAGAAGCTACACGATCTTACCAAGCAAATGTTGCAGCGTTTGAAAGTGCAAAAAACATGGCAAACAGTGCCATATCATTAATGCAATAACTAAATGGAGAGTAAAATGAACAATCTAAGCGGTATATCTACAGCATCCACTGCCGACTTACTGAAAAACAAAACAAAACTCGACACTAGTGCAGGTGGTGCATTTGCAGATAAATTAAAATCTGCTTTAAATGAAGTAAACGAGTTTCAAGAAGCTAAAGAAGGAGCAATAGCAGACATTGCTACAGGTCAAGTAAAAGACCTTCATCAAGCGGCTCTTGCTATTGGTAAGGCAGAAACTAGTATGAAACTAATGCTAGAAATAAGAAATAAAGCCTTAAACGCCTATAAAGAACTCGGTCGTACTCAGCTGTAACTCTCCTTTGAACAAAAAAATATCAACAGAAAAGCGGAATAAAAATAAGAAAATATTTCTTTTATATATGCTTATAGGATTCAGTTTTTTTGTCTTTTTATCAGTTATGCTCTCAACCGTTCTAAAATCTAGACACTTACCTTCACAAACCACTCAAGAGAGTTCTAAAGCACAAAGAGGTGATATTATAAGTGCTGATGGTTTTCACCTTGCTACAACACAAAAACTCTATAAAGCTATTGTTAATACAAGGTATATAGACCCTGGAAAAAAAGAACTTTTTATTCAACTCTTTAGTATATACTCAGGTATTTCAAAACAAGAGATTAGAGAGAAAATCTCTAAAAAAAAGGGTGGTCCCGTTGTATTAAGTTACCACATACCTAAAATACAAGCCCAGTATCTCAAAAAACTAGCCCGTGAATTGAGACGATTTAAAGTTTTTATGGAACTTGTAAATCCTCGCACTGGATTAAAGTCTGTTCATGGACTAAGTGTTATAGAGAGTGGAGAGAGTCGTTTATATCCCTATGGGAATCTTCTTACTCCTATTATCGGTTATCCTCATAAAATAGAAGATGGCACATTTACACGTATTAGAGGTGTTAAAGGCTTAGAAAAAAGGTTTGATGTTGAGTTATCAGCACAACAAGATGGTGTAAAACGAGGAGAGAGAGATGTTAACTCTTATGTAATTTTAAATAAAAATAGTTTTACAAAAATTGCTATAAATGGACTTAATGTAAAACTAACCATTCCTGTTGCCCTTCAAATAAAAATAGAAAGAATGCTTGACTCTATGAAAAAAGAGCTCAAAGCAAAGCAGATAATGATAGCAATTATGGACTCACATAGTGGTAATGTTTTAACACTTGCTAGTTCAAATAGATTCTTTCCTAAAGACATTAAACGCCGTGACTACTCCTCTCTTAGAAGTGGTGTGATAGAGTATAGTTTTGAGCCTGGAAGTGTTATAAAGAGTATTATATTTGCTCTTCTTTTAGATAAAGGTCTTGTTAACCCTTACGACATGGTAAATGGACATAATGGTAAATTTAGAATAGGAAACAAAGTCATTACTGATGAACATAGATTTGACTGGTTATCTGCAGAAAATGTAATTGTTCACTCTTCTAATATTGGAATTGCTCAACTTGCACAAAAGCTCACCGGTCATGAGTTTAACCAAGGACTTAAGGATTTTGGTTTCTCTAAACTCTCTACCCCTGACCTTATTTATGAACAAAAAGGTTCTATCCCTAGTCATAAAAGATTAGAAAATGAAATATATAAAGCCACCTGCTCTTATGGTTATGGTATGAGAGCTAATCTTATGCAACTTATTCGTGCATATAGTGTTTTTAGTAATGCTGGTGAGTTGGTTACACCAAAAATTGTAAGTAATTTTATTGATGATTATGGACGAGTGATTAAAACAGAAGAGATTCCAAAACTAAAACTGATTAAAAGTTCAACTGCACAGAGAATGAAAGATATTTTAATTAAAACAGTAAATGAAGGTACGGGTGTTAAAACAAGAATAAAAGGTCTTGAAATTGGTGGAAAAACAGGTACAGCACACATAGTTGAAAAAGGGAAATATGTTCGTAAGTACAATACTGCGTTTATTGGTTTTTCTAACGACAAAACAAACCACTACACAATGGGTGTTGTCGTTGTTGAACCAAAAAAGAGTCATTTTGCTTCACAAACAGCTGTTAAAGTCTATAAAAAAGCCCTTGATATTCTTATAGAAGATGGGTATCTTACACCCTCTCTTTAAAGCCAAATGTTGTCTAACAACCTAGTAGTCCCTACTTTAACTTCAACTAAAATAATACTCTCACCCAGTTTAATTTCTTCAATCTGCTCAAAACTTCTGTTTAAAACAGTAACATAGAAAATTTCTAAAGGATACAAAGACTCAGCCATAGCCTCTTCTATTTTTTTAGTATTTACTATTTTTTTACTCACCATTTTAGAAGCTAAATAGAGAGCCGAAGATATTTTAAGTGCCTCTTTTCTTTCATGTTTACTTAAATATGCATTTCTACTACTCATTGCTAAACCATCGGTATCTCGTAATGTTTCACAAGCTATTATTTCTACATCCATAAAAAGTTGTTCAACCATTAAGAAGATTAAATTTAACTGTTGTGCATCCTTTTTACCAAAATAAGCTCGTGTCGGATTTACAATATTTAAGAGCTTCATTACAACTGTTAAAACGCCATTAAAGTGCCCTGGTCTGCTTCTACCTTCTAAAACAAATCCTCTTACTTTTGGAGCTAACAGACTTACCTCATCATCCGAGTAAATATCTTTTGCTTGAGGGAAAAAGAGCACATCCACACCTGAAAGCTCACATATTTTTTTATCAGCCTCATCTTTTTTAGGATAACTTGCTAAATCTTCACCTTTTAAAAACTGTGTAGGATTTAAAAAAATAGATACAACAATAAAGTCATTCTCTTTTTTAGCTTTTTCTATTAAAGATTTATGTCCATCATGTAATGCTCCCATAGTAGGAACAAAACCAATACTCTTGTTTATACTTTTTAAATACGTTTTTAACTCTAATGGGTTAGATATAATCTTCATTTTAAGCCTCTATTTAATATAATCGCAATTATACACTATCAAATGGATATTTATGGATAACTACGAATACACTGAACTTTTAAAAAATATAACAACTAAAATGGACAATATTACAGGAGTCATTCAACCAACAAGCATAGAGAGTCGCCTTAGTGAAATTGAGAGCTTAGAGAATGAGCAAGAGTTCTGGAACGATTCAGACAATGCTGCTAAAATTCAAAAAGAAAAAACTCAAATCCAGAGAAAACTTAACAAATATCTTGATGCAAAAAATGCTGTCTCCGATGCAGCAGAACTATATGAGATGGCAAAAGAAGAGAGTGATGAAGAGACTATAGAAACGCTCTTTGAAGATGCACCCTCACTAGAGAATAAAATTCGTAATATGGAGATAGAAGTACTTTTAAGTGGGGAGAGTGATGCAAATAATGCTATTGTCTCTATTCATCCAGGAGCAGGTGGGACAGAGAGTCAAGATTGGGCTGAAATGTTACTACGAATGTATAAGAGTTGGGCGAATAAACGTGGATTTAGTGTTGAAATACTTGACTATCAAAATGGTGAAGAGGCTGGAATTAAAGATGTTTCTATAATAGTCAAAGGTGAAAATGCCTATGGTTACCTAAAGGTGGAAAATGGTATTCACAGACTTGTCAGAATATCACCATTTGACTCAAATGCCAAACGCCATACTTCTTTCTCTTCTGTCATGGTTTCACCTGAAGTCGATGATGATATTGACATAGTTATAGAAGACAAAGATATACGGGTAGATACATATAGAGCAAGTGGTGCGGGTGGTCAACATGTTAATAAAACCGAGTCTGCTATAAGGTTAACACACATTGAAACTGGTGTAGTTGTACAGTGTCAAAACGATAGAAGTCAACATAAGAACAAAGCAACTGCTATGAAAATGTTAAAATCACGTCTCTATGAGTTAGAACTTGAAGCTCAAAAAGCAAAAGAAGATGGAATAGCAAAAAGTGAAATTGGATGGGGTCATCAAATACGCTCCTATGTAATGCAACCTTACCAACAAGTAAAAGACACCCGTTCAAATGAAGCATATTCAAATGTTTCAGCAATCCTCGATGGAGATATTGATGCCATGATAGAGGGTGTACTTATCTCTCAAAACAGATGAATTTACTTAAAGAATTTTTTCTTGATGATAAGTGCTCTTACCTCAAAGACAAAGAGACAAAGACCCACTATAAAATTGTTGACGATATAGATGCACAAGAGTGTCAAGAGCTAATAGAAAGAGGATATAGAAGATTCGGAAAAATGTATTTTCGCCCAATTTGTAGTGAATGTAATGAGTGTCAGAGTATTAAAATAGATGTTGAAAATTTTAAATTTTCCTCTTCACAAAGAAGAGTTTTAAAAAAAGCTTCTCATATACAAAGCTTTATACAAACGCCAACTATCACACATGAGCACTTAGCACTTTTTGAGAAATACCACCTTCACATGAAAAACAAAAAATCTTGGGAATATACTAAAACAACTCCTGAGCACTACTATAATTCTTTTGTAAGTGGTCATGGTAATTATGGTTATGAGATTCTCTATTTTGATGAAGAGAAGCTTATTGGTGTTGATTTAATAGATAGTTTGGTAGATGGTGTTTCTTCTATATATTTTTATTATGACCCTGATTATGAAAAACTTTCTTTAGGAAAATTTTCTCTTTTACAGCAGATAAAATTTGCTCAAAAAAGTAATAAAAAGTGGATATATTTAGGTTATTATGTAGAAGAATGCCCCTCTCTTTCTTACAAATCAGAGTATAAACCCTTTCTAACTCTAGAGGGTAGACCCCATGAGCATCAAGAGTTTATTTGGAAATAGCTTCTATTTAGAAGCCAAACTCATGCCATCCATAACGATAATAGCGATTTAAGTCATATAATCCTGCATTAACAGGATCTGACTCGTTAAAATTATTTTGAAACCAATCAAAATGCTTCCAAAAATCTTTATCATCTCTTCCTATCAAATATTTAGCTACTTTCTTTTTATACTTAATACTATCATCAAAATTTTCTAATAAATCAAAAAAATCGGGAAGGTCTTTTTCATTTACTACCCCAAACATATTAGGGTATGAACCTACCGAACCAACTAAAAAATCAATAGTGTCTTTTTTTGGATTTACTTGCTCCCCATTAAACAAAGAGTTAACATTATCATGCCATCTGTTAATGACAATAGTACGAATATAGCTCTTATTGTTATCCATATTTATTCTTAATATTATATTGTTTACTCCGTTATCACTAACATAACTAATAAAACCTGTTCCCGGTGCACTTAAAAAACGAGCTCCATCTTTTAGATCATTTAGAGTATGAAACTCTTTTGGCATTGATGGTCTCTTCTCTCCAACTTTAAAATAGTTAATATTATCAAATTTTATATTTGTTGATTTTAAAATATGCTCATTTACAAGTTCTTCTATAAACTCATTTTTATAATTTTCTGTTTTATATTTTACTGCGGATTGGCGTTTCATTAAGCCATAGCCTCTTGCACCCTCCTCATCTTTAATATCTTCAATATCAGAGTCATTAATATACCAAGATTTAAAAAGATTTAAACGAACACCATAAGGCATATAAGAGATAAAATTTAACTCACCCTCTATTCTTAAAAAATCCATATATCTTCTTACATTTGTTTGGTGTGATATATTTCCAAATACATCATACCCTGCAACTAAAGAGTAGTAAATACGTTCAAGTTGAGGATAGTCAATAACCCACATAGTGCGAGGTAACTCACCTAAAACACCTTTATGCACAGAAGCACTGTCAAAGTGTCTATATATAGTTAAGATAGGGGCATCTTCTGCTCTTTCACCACCCCAGATAGACTCAAGACCTAAGCCTTCAGGATAAATATCGTTATAGAGTTTCTGTTTTGCTGTAAAATATGCTGCGTATTTATTTTTATATTTATCACTAAATGTTTGAAACACACCTTGTGCACTTGTCTCTATAGGCATACTTAAATTTTCAAATTGCTCTTGAATAAATTTTGGATTTTCTAAGGTTAAGTCAAATTTTGGATCCATAAACATAATCCAAAAATGGTCATGAATTACATTAAGTGCCATTTGACCTCTACAGACTGGCCCACGAATAAAGGTCATAACAATATAGTGTGCATTATCTAATAAAAATTGATAACGAGACTTCGCAGGTATTTGATAAAATGACCTAAATGGATTTGCACTCTCTTTAATGTTATAGTCAATATAGTGAGGTTTTTCAACCCATTCAGGTTCTATAAAAAGGTCATTAAATCTTTTAAGTTTTGTGTCATCAAGCTCAAATACCATATGTGTTTTATGAACAATAGTTGAATGAATTTTTTCTAATCTATAGTAAAAAGTTTGAACCTTTGGATCATCAAAAGGACGAAGAGAAGGAATAATCTCTATCTCTTTACCAGATGGTGTATAAGAGCGTACTAATTTATAAAACTCTTTTGGTGCTACTTTAAAATTCAAATGGGCTAAAAAAAGATGTTCATATAAATACCTTGCAGTTACTGAATGTTTTGCATCACTCTTATTTAAAAACATTTCCCATTTTTCTATCTCTTTTTTAGCTAATGCTGATGGAGTTTGAAGCTTTTTTTGTTCTAAAATAGTTGGACCTTTAGCACCATGGACAACCCACTGAGCTAATGTTTTATACTCTTTATTATTTAAGGCTGTAAACCCATACGGCATACCATGGTTTTTTTTCTCATCCATATACTCATTTAGCTCTTTCTTATTTTTAGGACAGATTAAATCATCACTTTCTGGTGAATATGCACCAATAAGTTTAGGATTTCTTTTTTTATCATAAAGCATATGCATCATAATTGAGTCATTGTAACTACTATTTGTATCTTCTGATTTTGTTAAAGAGTAAAAACCTTTTTCATGCCACTCTTGTGCAGATTTTGCATCAATAAAAAGACGTGTTGGATTCATAGGTCGAAGTCGAGCAGCATCATAGACTAAAAGCTTACTTCCTCCACGTTCTACTCCTTCAAATGAACTAAATTTTGCTTGACACGGAGAGTTATAGCATGAGTGACAGCTTACACAGCGTTTGTCTAAAATAGGCTTCACATCTTTTAAAAAATTTACATTCTCATTAGTAAGTGTAACTTTAACAGGAGCGACCACCGGAGCACTACATCCAGCAATAAATAAATAAACTAAAATACCCAATAAAATTTGAATAAATCTCATAATATTTTCCTTCTTGATTAAATAGTAAATATAACTGCTATAATAACTAAGCTAAACAATAACTAGGCTTTAAATGCGATATATTTTATTCTCACTCTTCTTCGTGTTCTTTTTTAATGCTTGTGCAACAAGACCAGAACCTCTACCAAAGGCTCATGCTTATGAACTACCTTGGGGTGCACTAAATCTAGACATAAACTCTACAGCTAACTACTCTATAAAAGAATCTTTGGGAACTATACTTACACAAAAAGCTTCAAAATATAGTGATATAAATAGTTCCGTGCCTTTTAATATTTTAACTTTAACAGGTGGTGGCAGTAGAGGTGCATTTGGAACTGGTTTACTACTCGGTTGGGAAGATAAAGGAGATATACCTAATTTTGACATTATAACGGGTATATCTACAGGTGCAGTGATGGCACCGTTCATATTTTTAGGAAATGATGAACTTGAAAAAGTAAAACATTTTTATACAAAGATGCATACACAAGATGTGTTTGTAAGCTCTTGGTCACATTTTTTTGGTTATGGCTACATAATGAATGCAGAGCCACTAAAAAAGCTTTTTCAAAAGAATTTTAACAAAGCTTTTTTAGACAAAATTGCGACTGAACACAAGAAAGGTCGTAGACTCTATATTGGAACTACAAATATTGATACAGGACAACTTACAGTATGGGATATGGGAGCGATAGCCTCTAGTAATAGAGAAGATAAGTACAAAAGATTTGCAGATATTATTTATGCCTCATCAGCACTACCCGTCTATCTTCCACCTCAATACATGAGTGTAGATATAGGTAAAAAAAGATATTACCAAATGCATATAGATGGTGGTATTTATAGTCAGGTTTTTATGATTGGTTTACTTATAAACTGGAGTGAAGTGCTACAGTTTAGTAAAAATGCAAATACTGACTTTGATGTTACATTATATACAGTTGCAAATAGAAAGTATAGACAAAGAGACATCTATCAGCCTATAGAACAAGCACCTTTTAGCATTATCGAAGCCTATGTATTAACAGAGATGGATCTACTTTTTGACAGAAGTGTTTATAGACTTTATCAGAGTTGTAAACAGAAAGGATTTAAGTTTAAAATTGCATCTATTCCTAACAAAATGCCTCAAATAATTACTACACCAACCGAATTTAACCCAGAAGAGATGCTTGAACTTTTTAACATTGGTTACAGTATTGGCAGCGGTGAAATTCCTTGGAAAACAGATGTTTCTATAGATGAATACGACAAAAACAAATAGCTACATTTAATTATTTAGAGAGATAGCTCTCTCTTTTGGTTTTCTCTTATTTCTACTTTTTTTCTCTCAACTTCTTTTTGTAAAGCATGCTCTATTGCTGCTTGTTTCTTTTTATCGTTTTCTCTTATTCTCTTTATTTTTTCTCTTTGTAACTCTTTTTTACTTTTATAGTATTTAATTTTACGCTCTCTTCTTTTACGCTCTAACTCATCCGCATCAAGCATATCTTGAATAACTCCTGAGCTATTAATATCTTCAGCATGAAACATATAGTAATTTATTATCTCATCTTTATATCTTACAGTATCTATTATACCTGTGTTAACAAGCTGTGAGAATAGTTGACTATTCTCTTCTCTAATAGATTCTTTAAAATGTTTTTTAGCACCTCTAATATAATTATCACTACGTTTTGAAAGTGTTCTAATATATTTTAAATACTCTAATTTACCTATACTACCTTTACCGTTTTCAATTTCATAACCATACGATTTCGTCTGCATAACTTCAGATCTATAAAGAGCAATATCAAGTATCTGCTTTTCATATAGCTTTACATTTTGTAAGTTAGTGATTTTGTCTACATTATTGTAAACGTCATTGCCCAGTGCCGAATATACATTAGGATTCCCCGCTAGTAAAAATGTAGCAAAAAGAGATATAAATATTATATTTTTCATAATTATTCCATGATTAGTTTATTTTTCTTATTATATCAAATAATAATGATACAATTTATAATGATTAAAATATTAAAAATTGAACTGTTTTATTTTGCAGCTATACTTCTACTACTTGCATTAGTGCAACATCCTGATTTGTTATCTGATCCAATGAATAGGTTAGACCTAATTATTCAAAAAAAGAATTTTCTACATCCATTTTTATGGTCATTTGGAGTTTATATAATAGTGTTCATATTTAGGTTATTAGTAAAGGGATTAATTGTATTAAAAAAGAGGTTATTAAAATAGAGAGAGATTTAAAATAATCTCTCTCTTAAAAGAGAGGGTTAATACTAACCGTTTCTCTTTTTCTGAATCTCTTCAGATACATTTCTTGGAACTTCAGAATAGTGATCAAACTCCATAGAGTATGTAGCACGTCCTTGAGTAGCTGAACGAAGGTCAGTTGAATAACCAAACATTTCAGATAAAGGAACATGTGCATCAACAATTTTGTTACCTGAACGGTCACCCATTGAGTTAACTTGTCCACGACGTCTGTTAAGGTCACCGATAACATCACCCATATTCTCTTCTGGAACTTCAACTTCAACTTTCATCATTGGTTCTAGGATAGAAGGTTTTGCTTTACGACAAGCTTCTTTGAATCCCATTGATGCAGCGAGTTTAAACGCCATCTCATTTGAATCAACATCATGGTAAGAACCATCATAAAGTGTAACATCAACATCTTCCATTGGATAACCAGCAAGAACACCAGTTTGCATAGCTTCTTCACAACCTTTTCTAACAGCTGGAATAAACTCTTTAGGAACAGATCCACCTTTAATAGCATTTGTAAATACAAATCCTGTATCAGCTTCACCTGGCTTAACTGTAAGATAAACATGACCAAATTGACCACGACCACCAGACTGCTTAGCGTATTTGTACTCTTGTTGTACTTCTTCTTTAATAGACTCACGATAAGAAACTTGTGGAGCACCAACTTCAGCTTCAACATTAAACTCACGTCTCATTCTATCAACAAGAATTTCAAGGTGTAACTCACCCATACCAGAGATAATAGTTTGACCAGTCTCTTCATCAGTATTAACACGGAATGAAGGATCTTCAGCAGCAAGTTTACTTAGAGCAATACCCATTTTTTCTTGGTCAGCTTTAGTTTTTGGCTCAACAGCAACAGAGATAACTGGCTCTGGGAAGTCCATTCTTTCAAGAACAACTTTCTCATCACCTTGACATAAAGTATCACCAGTAGTAGTTGATTTAAGACCAACAACAGCACCGATTTCACCTGCATAAATCTCTTTAACTTCTTCACGTTTAATAGCATGCATCTTAACAATACGGCCAATTCTCTCTTTTTTATCTTTAGTAGAGTTGTGAACAAATGAACCAGCTTCAAGTGAACCACGGTAAACACGGATAAATGTAAGAACACCAACAAATGGATCTGTCATAATTTTAAATGCTAATGCAGCGAAATCACCATCATCAGTTGATGGAACAGCTACTTCAACTTCTTCATCATCCATAAGTGTACCCATGATTGCTTCTGATTCGATTGGTGAAGGTAAATAATCAACAACAGCATCAAGTAAAGTCTGAACACCTTTGTTTTTAAATGCAGTACCTGGAGTCATTGGAACAACAGCCATACCAAGAGTAGCAGCTTTTATAGCAGCTTTAAGCTCTTCTTGAGAAAATTCTTCACCTTCTAGGAATTTCTCTGCAAACTCTTCATTACCTTCAACATCAGAAAGTGTTTCAAGCATTTTTTCTCTATACTCTTCTGAAATTTCTTGTAAAGACTCACGAATATCTTGCTCATGATAATCAGAACCCATAGCAGCTTCCATATCCCATACAATCTCTTTCATCTTCACTAAGTCAACAACACCTTCAAATTCAGCTTCTGCACCGATAGGTAGTTGGAAAGGCATTGGATTACCTTTAAGACGATCTTTAATTTGACGCTCTACTTCATAGAAATCTGCACCTGTTCTGTCCATTTTGTTAACAAAAACAATTGAAGGAACTTTATAACGGTTACGTTGTCTCCAAACTGTTTCTGATTGTGGTTGAACCCCACCAACAGCACAGAATACTGAAACAGCACCATCAAGTACACGCATAGAACGTTCAACTTCAATAGTAAAGTCAACGTGGCCCGGAGTATCGATAATATTAATCTGTTTTCCATTCCACTCACAAGTTGTTGCCGCAGAAGTAATTGTAATACCACGCTCTTGCTCTTGTTCCATCCAGTCCATAGTAGCAGCACCATCATGTACCTCACCAATTTTATGCTCAACACCAGTGTAGAATAAAATTCTCTCTGTAGTTGTAGTTTTACCTGCATCAATGTGTGCAGCAATACCGATGTTTCTTACGTCATTTAATTTGTGACTTCTTGCCATATTTATGTACCTTAGTTTAAATTGTTATAGAGTAAACCTCTTTTATAAAAAAACACTGTTTTCTTATATAAAGAGGTCGTAAAGCTAAGGGAATTACTTCCCTTAGTGTTTGAAAAAAAGATTTACCAGCGATAGTGAGCAAATGCTTTATTTGCTTCAGCCATTCTGTATGTATCTTCTTTTTTCTTAAATGCTGAACCTTTATCAGATGATGCATCCATGAACTCATTAGCTAATCTCTCAGCCATTGTTCTTTCGTTTCTCTTACGAGCAGCGTCAATTAACCATCTAATAGCTAAAGACTGTTGACGTACCGGGCGTACTTCTACTGGAACTTGGTAAGTAGCACCACCAACACGGCGACTTTTAACTTCTATAATTGGTTTAATATTATCAATAGCTTCATTAAATGTATCTATACCAGTTTTTTCACCACGTGCACTGATGATATCCATTGCACTGTAAATGATTTTTTCTGCTGTAGATTTTTTACCATCTAACATTACTTTATTTATAAATTTCGTTAGTATTTTGCTTCCATAAACTGGATCTGGCATAACTGGACGAACGGGAGCTTTTCTTCTTCTCATTTCGAGTATCCTTATTCTTCAATTTTTTCAAATTTACTCAAAATTAATTACTTAAAATTAATCCTGTAGCTATTGAATATATTTTCTGGCACTAAATGCCGATACCAAATTTGTTAAAACAAATTTGT
>Ga0256826_1001924_pt1 | contig 12851 bp, 14 predicted proteins | sample CV79metaG_FD_185975 | JGI IMG/M metagenome (GOLD analysis project Ga0256826, IMG submission 185975) | Hydrothermal vent microbial communities from East Pacific Rise, Pacific Ocean - CV79 | ecosystem: Environmental > Aquatic > Marine > Hydrothermal vents | place: Pacific Ocean: East Pacific Rise...
GCTTTGAAATCTGCACTATAACTTTTTCTTTTTACACTCATTTTCTTATCCCTGTTTTTTCTATTTCAATTTTATCATTTTAGAAATAAGAAAGTCATTTTTATTGGTACAGTTTTAGGGATTCATTATAGTAAACCTAAGTTAAGATTTTATCTTCCACATAATGTTCTAAAGAACTTATCAAAACTTCTAAAATTTCTTCTACTTTTATCTCATAATTTGTTGCCATAATAGTCAGTAATTCATTTAAAGTTCGCGTTGGTGAGAGAAGATGCATGAGTTCATATATAAAAGGTGTTATCTCTTCATAGATAATTTCATTTGTCCTTTCTTTATGATATACAAGTATAAAAAATTCGCCCTTAGAAAAACTGCTTGGTGCTATGTCAAACTCAGGATGATGGACTGGGTATTTAAGTGAGACTATTTGAGCAAGAGCGGAAAGCTTGTAAAAATTTTCTAACGCGAACTCTCGTTTTTTCTGTTTTGAGTAGTCTTGCATGTGCATAAAAAGTTCTAGGTACTCAAACTCTAGTAAATCTTCTAAAAAGTCTATCTGTAAAGTATTATTTTTTAAAACAAACTCTTTAAATTCATCACTTACATTCCAAAGAGTAGGTGTTGATGCTCCATGTTTGATAAAGTCATAAATGAAAGTGTCAAAAGTATCAGTATCTATAAGTTTTACAAAACGAGGAAAAGATTTTTCAAAAACTTCTTTGAATCTGTAAAAGATTAGATTTGCATAGACACGATGTGCAGAACTTGGGTTTGATACATGAACACGATTTGTCACTATATCTACAAATCTTTTTTGTATGTTTTTTTCTAGTTTCATGAGTAAATCGCTTGCATTTTTTTATACTCTTGGAGCATACTTTTATAGTTTGGAACATCATTATCGCGTTCAAGAAGGATAGGTTTATCAACACCACCCTCTTTGACATAGGAGAGTAAGTCCCATACTTCATCTTTTACATCTTCACCGTGAGTATCTATGTAGAGTTCGTCACTTACTTCTAGGTGACCTGCAATGTGCATATATGATATGTGTTTATAGTCTATGTCATCTAAAAACTTTTTAGGATTGAAGTGGTGGTTATGTGAATTTACATAAACATTGTTAATATCGAGGAGGAGTTTTGCACCACTTTTTTGCATCACTTCATTTATAAAATCTGCTTCATTCATCTCTGCATAGGGCATATAATAGTACGAAGCATTTTCTAAAATGAGAGAACGACCTAAGAAGTTCTGTACAGCATCAATTCTATCTACAAGATAATTTACCATATCATTTGTCATGGGAAGTGGTAAGAGCTCGTAGAGTTGTTTGTCATCAAGAGAGCAAAAACTAAGATGTTCGGAGTAGTATCGTATCTCATAATCATCTAAAAAAGTTTTAATATTTTTGAGATGTTGCATATCAAGAGGAGTATTTGAACCGATAGAGAGGGAGAGTCCGTGTGCGGCTATATCATACTCTGAGACAATCTTTTCAAAAGCTTGTCTATGTTTGATGTTTATAGAGAGCCAATTTTCAGGAGTGACTTCAAACCAAGAGGGTTTAAAGTCATTTTTTTCTACTTCTTGAATAAATTCACTCCGAAGTCCTAGTCCACAGTTATATCTTAGAGGATGAGACATAAAAAGTTAACTATTTAGAACCACACTTAGCACTGCTACCACATTTAGCCTCACCGCCACATTTTGCATCAGCAGATTTTGCACCTTTTTTATCATTACCACATTTAGAACTTCCGCACATTCCCATAGTAGAACATCCACTTGTCATTGCCATTGCTGCTACTAAAGATGTACCGAGAACTAATTTTTTTATATTTGATGTCATTTGTGACCCCTTTTTTCTTTTGTTAATGTATTGTAGCTTTGCAGTGTGTAATGTTTGTGTAATTCTTGATATAATATCAAAAAAATAAGGAAACTTAATGAGTACAGTCAAAAAGATATGGATAGCAGCTGCTGTTTTTACAACAATTATGATAGGATTTTCTTTTGCGATTATAGAGATGTCAGGATATAATAGAGTTTACAAAGATGAACCAGTCGCTAAAAAATCAATGAAAAAAATGGTTATGAAATGTGGTGCTGGAAAGTGTGGTGCTTCAATGATGGAAGAGGTAAAAGTAGAAGCCAAGCATTAAGCTTCACTTCTCATCTTTCGTACTTCTATAAAATAGCTGTGTCCTAGATAGATGATATAAAAAACAGATGCAAAAAATATCACGAAGGGAATAAGTGAAATAAGATAAAGTATTAAAGTTTTAAGTCGCAGTGTACTTGCATGAAAAAACTTGATGCGAATACTCTCATCCTTTGTACAGAGGGTTGATGCTACATCATAAGTAATCATTTTATGAAAAAAGTAGTAGAGCGGTAAGTTAAATGCGATAATATTTAAAAGTGGTATAAAGTAGATAGGAATGAGCACTAAAAAGAGTAGCATCATAGTCACTGCCCATTTTAAGGTGAGAAAAAGAGCTTCAAAAATATTTGAATGTCCTATCATCTTTACATCTGGATAGTGACGCATTTGAATCTCTCTTAAAATCATAGGTGTTAAAAAACCTATAACGATAAGAGCAACAAAGATAGAAAAATAAAGTGTTAAAAAACTGCCTATAGTGTAAACTAAAAATGTAGCAATCCATGAAGTGATAGCACTACTCATCAAAAACTTGATGATAGCAGTTCCTTCTAAAATCCCTGTAAAACTTTCAGTATGGGGGATGCCATTTTCAACTGTTGTAGTTGTTGTAGCTACATTCATAGCACCCATTTGGTCAAGTCCAACACCTGCTAGGACAAAAAATAAAACATACAAAATCAGCATACTCAAAACAAATGGAAGTAGAGAATACTTTATCATCTTGCCTGTAAAAAGGTCTTTGATGCTTAGTGCTAAAACATTGTTTTCACTATTCATCTATAGAGTATCCTCTATAATTTTAAGAGCAGTGAGGATTTCTTCTTCAGACATTTTCCCATCTTTATGGAAAAGAACTTTACCTTCCTTTGAAAAGATGAGTATGTCTGAATTGTCGTCTGCTAATCCCCACTCTTTGACTAAAACTCTATTTTTGTCTTTCACATAAATAGTATGAGGAAATTCTTCTTGTTTAGATTTTAAAATACTTTCAATAGCAAAATTTGGTTTCCAAGTTGCTGCTAAATTTACAATAGCGATACTTCCAAACTTACTTCTATCAAACTTTTTTGCTTTGAGGCGTTGTGAAAACTCGTCATTTAGCTCTTTTTCATCTGGATCAACATAGAACAGCACAAGAGTTTTATCTTTGATTGTATTTGAGTCCCATGTTCCATTATCAGCAACAAGACCACCGTTATCTCCTTCGATGAGTAGATGTTTTGGTGTTTCACCAACTGTTAAGGCACTTAGGCTCATACTTAAAAGTGATGCTAAAAGGATTGTTTTGATTTTCATGTTTTGCTCCAAAGCTTTTGATTGAGTTTTAATTCCTCTACTATGCCAACGGCAAGGTGTAGTGTTGTTATATACTCCATTGCTATTTTATACTTTAAAAGTGAATGAAAAACAGATGGCTCAAATAAATCCTTATTATAAGCGATAGCAAGGTAGACATTTCCTCCAACAAATGAGATAGAAAGAGGGTGCTTTGAGCGTTTTTTGAAGTGTAAAAGTTTATCCATGAGTGATGGAGACAGGATATATCTTGCTTCAATTTGGTCGGTTCCATAGACTACAAATTCTTTTTCAAAGGCGACATTATCCATTTTTATAAGTGAATCACGGCTAAAGTTTTTAGATTGAAACCAATTGCCTATTAGGTTTCCAAAATTACTTTGTGCTGTATCTGGTAAGATGACAGTACGACCTTTAAAGTGTTTGTTAAACTCTGTAACTATGAAAAGACCTTGAAAAATTGTGCTGTAGGAGTCACTACTTTTAGAATTTTTATGCCGTTTTTGTGCATGAATGTCAGAAAATTCTAAAGATATACCATCTATCTCCCCTCTCACTAAGTCATTACCACTTACTAAGTCGGGATGTGAAGTAAATATTTTTGATTTTGTAAAGTGCTTTGAAGAGATATGATTGTCAGGAAAGTAATCAAGTTTTTTACTTAATGCTTGTATAAGAGGTAAGATAACCTTGTTTTTAAATGATTTAGTATAATCAGATATGAGGTATTTGTATAAAGCTCCTCCTACTCCAATGTAAGTAAAGAGAGCAAAGATGAAATTGTCACCACTCAAAAAAAAGTTTTCAAATGAAGTGATAAAAAGAAGAGACATTACACTATAAAGTATAAATATAACAATTATTCTATGTGCAAGCTGTTTTCTTCTTTTCTCTAGTTCGAGGAGTGTTGGGTGAAGCTTTTTATAATAAAAGTCTGTCAGGTCGCTACTACTTTTCATAGGTTTAATTAAAAAGCTCTTTTACATTGACATTTTCGCGTTGTGTCTCAGGGATGATAAAGAGTTCTTTTTGTCTGTAGTTCATAGCTGTAGCCATAAAGTTAGTAGGGATTTGTTCTAGGGCATTGTTGTAGTCAGTAACTGCTTGATTAAAAGCTCGTCTTGCAGCAGAAATCTGTTCTTCGGTTTCATTGAGTGTGCGTTGGAGATGCATAGTGTTTTCATTTGCTTTGAGTTCAGGATAATTTTCAACTGCAATCATTAGTGAGCCTAGTGCGGTACTCATTTTTGAATCAAGGTTTATCTTGTCACTTTGACTTACATTGGGCTGTGTTGCTTTTGAACGAAGTTGCGTTATCTCTTCTAAAATTGATTTTTCATGTTCCATATACTTGCTAACAGTGGCGACAAGGTTTGGGATAAGGTCGTAGCGCTTTTTGAGCTGTGTATCTACTGAAGCAAAGATGTTATCTACTTGATTTTTTTTAGCAATCAAGGAGTTATACATTAACACTAAGATGATACCGGTAACGATAAGAATGATAAATGGCGTTGACATAAAAAAGCCTTTTTGAAAATTATAGCATGTTATTGAGATTTTATTATGTTTTGTGCTGCCACATAAGCACTCGCCCAGCTCCAAGCAAAGTTATAACCACCACGACGACCAACTACATCGAGTACTTCCCCGCAAAAGTAAAGATGGTCTCTTTTTTTACTCATCATTGTTTTTGTATCTACTTCTAAGGTATCTACTCCACCACCACTCACTTCTGCATGGCGAAAACCATGAGTATCTGTCACTGCAAAACGCCAGTTTAAAAGCTGGTTTGCTATCTTTTTACTCTGTTTTGTGTTTATGCTACTTGCTAAAAGTGTGTTTGAAAGTCCTAACTCTTCTAAAGCACCCTGTGCAATTTTAAGAGGAATGAGACCGATTAAAATATCTAGTATGGAAAAATTATTTTGCCCTTTTGCCACTTGCAGGATGTGAGTAGACAATTTTTGGAGTGTATATTGTGGTAGTAAGTTTACGGATATGTCGACACTCATGTAGTTTAATAGTGCCAAACTTGCAGCTTGAGAGATGTCTAGGATAGCAAAACCAGAAATGCCATAGTTGGTAAAGAGGACATCTCCTAAGCTTGAAGTCTCCTTTTGCCCATTGATTAAAAGGGTGACTTCAGCATGTTGTTTTGCACCACTCATCTTATGTGCGATGCGAGATTCTAAATGAAGCTGTACAAGGGAAGGGTAAGAGGGAACGATGTTATGTCCAAACTCTTTTGCAAACTCTTCTCCATCACTGTTCCCACCAAGATGTGAGGCACAACGTGAACCTGTAGCTACTATAACACTATGGTATTCTTTGAACAATGGTTTAATATCTGAGATTTTTGTATCTGTTTTTATGTTTACACCAAGGTCATTTGCATAAGTTTTGTAGATGTTAACAACACTTTTGGCTTCATTACTGAGGGGATATGCTCGTCCATCTTCTAAAACATTGAGCATTAATCCCATCTCTTGTGTAAATTTTTCAAATGAAGAAAAACCAAAGGCTTCCAACGCGAAGATAACAAACTCAGTGTTGTCACTAAAATAGTCATTTACAGAGAGATTTTTGTTAGATATATTACATCTTCCATTGCCCGAGACAAGGATCTTTTTACCACATTTAGAGTTTTGCTCGTAAATGTCTACTTGTAAACCTGCTTTAGCACAAAGGATTGCACAAAAAAGTCCTGATGCACCAGCACCGATGATTGCTATTTTTTTACTCATCTTAGAATTTTATCTCAAAATCATTAAGATAATATTTTAAAAATGAAATAAATAGGTTATAATTATTTTAATAATATAAGGAAAAGATATATGAAGAGAATTTGGAAGAGCCTATCAATAGCAACAAAGTTACAAGTTGTTGTAATGGGAATTATCTTTGCGAGTATGATTGGTGTTGGTTTTTCATTTAATAGAATTATTAATAAAATAGTTATCAAAGAAGTGACGAACAAAGGAGTTGCTTTAGCTCAAAGCTCCATAGGTTCCTTAAATATGTTGATGCTTACAGGTAATATAAGTGATAAAAAAACAAGAAGACTTTTTTACCGTAAAATGTCATTACTAGACAATGTAAACTCTTTTTATGTTTTTAGAACCGAAAAAGTCAACAAAGATTATGGAAAAGGTTTAGCTACAGAGAGACCTGTAGATGAGTTAGACCATTTAACAATCCAAACTAAAACACTTCAAACAGAATTTATTCATGATGAAAACAATGCTATTCTTCGTGTTGTTTATCCATTTATTGCCTCAAAAGATTATCAAGGAACAAATTGTTTAACATGTCACAATGTAAATGAAGGAGATATCCTTGGAGGAGCAAGTATCAATATTGATATTTCTGAGAGTATGAATGAAGAAAAAAAGATTATTATAGAACTCATGATTGCTGCACTTGTTTTTATGGTACTTCTTTCTTTAGCGATTATAACTACGGCAAAATATATCGTAGGAAAACCCTTAAAAAGATTTGTAAAAGAACTTAATGGAATAGGAACTGATTTAACAAAAAGAGTGACTGTTTATGCAAATGATGAAATCGGTGAAGTTTCAAAGTATATGAATAGATTTTTAGAAAAAACTGCAAATGTTATTTCCGTTGTGAAAAAGACTTCTCAAGCAAATACAGTGATAGCAACTGACTTACTTGATATTTCTATAGAAGAACGTAAACAAGCAGAAATAGGTAGCGATTTAGTGAACACTATGCTCATTGAAAATCAAAAGATAAGCGATACAGTGCACTCTGGATTTTTGGAGACAGAAGCATCTTTTATAAAAATAGATGAAGCTAATAATGCTCTTGTAATGATAAAAGAAAATTCTCAAGAAGTATTTACTAAAGTAGATAACATTTCTCAAAATAGTAATGATTTTGCAGTTAGAGTGGAAGGTTTAAAAACACAAATAGAAGATTTAAAAGGAGTGCTAGTAGTTATTGCCGATATCGCAGAGCAAACAAACTTACTTGCATTAAATGCTGCTATTGAAGCTGCTCGTGCTGGAGAACATGGTCGTGGTTTTGCAGTTGTTGCAGATGAAGTGAGAAAACTAGCTGAGCGTACTCAAAAGTCATTAAGTATAAGTGATATAACTATTAATGAACTTTCACAAACAATTATAGATACAGTAGAAGAAATCTCAACACAAGCAAGCTCTATGGGTGAGATTAATGAGATTAATGAAAAAATCGCATTAGAAATAGATGAAAGTGTCAGTACCATTACAATTGCTAAAAATATTTCTAGTAACTCTCTCAAAGAAAGCAAAAATATTGTTTCTATTATAGAAAATATTGTTGAAGATACGAAAAATATAGAAAGAATCTCGCGTTCATCGAGTAACAAAATGGATACTTTAAGTAAGTTGGCAAGTGACTTAGAAGCTAAAACTGATGTTGTGTATGACAAACTTAATGAGTTTAAGGTTTAGTTCGTCTCTCTAAAGTGAGACGATTTTTGCTCCAAAGCCACCAAGGTGTTGTGGAGCATCTTCAAACTTTTGTACTCTTGGATGTGCTTTTAGAAAGTTTTTGACAGCAAAAGAGAGTTTTCCTGTACCTATTCCATGATAAACAATGACTTCATCCCAACCATTTACTAAGGCATCATTTAAAAATTTGTCTAAAACTTCACAAGCTTCATCTGCTCGAAGCCCATGTAAATCGCACTTGAGTCCAGCTCTTTTTTCAACACTCACTTTTACATTTGTTTGTGGTCTTACTTTGATGATTTGTGTATGTTTAAGATGTTTTGTTTTAACGCGAACTTTCATCCCATCCATCTCTACCGTAGCTTCTTTGTCACCTTTCATGGAGATGATGATACCTTTTTGAGAGTGGTATTTGACCTTGTCACCAACTTTAAAAACTACATCTCTTTGCAGTGTATCTTCTTCTTTTGTGGGGAGCTTTTTATTTGCCTTGTTCATTGCTCTATGGATGGATTTTGAGTCATTTGCTTTTGCTGCGAGTTTTGCTTCGTTTATAGCGACTTCATAGCTTCTTTGGAGTGCTGCTTTTTGTTCTTGTAACTCTCTGAGATTTTGCTCCTTTTCATCTTTGAGTTTTTGCTCTTTTTGTTGTAAACTCTCTAGTTGTGCATCTACTTTTTGATGTTTCTTTTTGAGTTCGCGTTCGAGTTGTGAACCACGCTCAATGAGAAGAGAGAGCTTTTCTGAGTTGTCTCCATATACAGCCTTGGCTTCATTGACTATAGTGTTGTTGATACCATATCGACTTGCCGTTTCAAAAGCATAACTCTTCCCGATGATACCTTGCATAAACTCATAAGTTGGCTTTCTCTGTTCTTCATCATAGATAGCAGCCATTAACTCAACATCATCACGGTCAGCCATAAGAGCTGCGAGACGTTTATGGTGTGTAGTCACTACTACCTTTTGTTTGCGTTTGATGAGGTCATCTAGGATGACTTTAAAAAGTGCCGCAGCTTCATCTGAGTCAGTTCCAAGTTCTATCTCATCAACGCCAACAAGGGCATTTTTTTCTTGAAATATTTTAGAAAATTCTTGCATTCTTCCAGCAAAGGTAGAGATGTCATTTTTTACATTTTGAGGGTCATCTATAATGGCTAAAACAGATTTAAAACTTCCTATATGCGATTTGTTTACATCTAAACTCATAGGGATGATATATTTTGCCATAAAAGCTGAGGAGAGTAGACTTTTTAAAAGCATAGTCTTTCCACCCGCATTTACTCCTGTAATCATTAAGATGTTTTTAGAGAAATCTACATAGATAGGTTTAGGATTATGTAAAGCTGGGTGCTTAAACCCGTGTAAGAGTATCTTAGAATCATGTTTTGCTTTTATGAGTTGCAAGTTTTTACTTTTTGCAAATATAACGCGAGCTTGGTAGTTGTCAAACTTTGTAAACTCTTTATCTATAAAGCTTATGAAGGCTTGAAGTTCTGAAAGCTTTGCTGAGAACTCTTTAGCATATTGGTAAAAGATAGCTTCTCTTTCTTGTTCTATAAAGCGGATTTTTTCTTTTGATTTTAAGATGCTATCTGGTGCTACATAGAAAAAACCACCTGTACTTCGTCCAAGAACTGCACCTTTGAGGACATGGTTAAAACCACCTCGAACAAGTAAACACTCTTCGTTGTTCATAAAGTGTACTTGTGTGTCGACAAGATAACCTGCAAGTTTTGAGCTTGACATCATACGGCGAAGTGCCCCAGACATATCGTTTTTATGTTCCGCTATACGACGAGAGAGTCCAAAGAGTGTTTCATCGAGGTTCTCTTCAAATTTACCATCACTTGTAAAATACTTCTCTACTTCAGTAAACTTTTCTGGGATATCAAACTTAGACATCCACTCACCGATGAGTCCATCAATGTTACGGTTTTTAAAGTAACGAAAGTAACGAACAACTTTTACAATCTCAAAAATTTGCTCAAAGTTTAAGACACCGTGCTTTTTAAGATGATTTTTTATAGTAAAAAAATCTGCAATTTTAGGAGGAGCTTTAAACTCGATAGCATCAAGTGCTTTAATGTACTTAAAATGGAGTTCTTGGTCACCCTCGATGTAAAGAGAGTGTTCACGAGAAAAAAAACTTTGAAACTGTTCTATATGCTCACCCAAATCAAGTTGGGTGATAAGATGGTCTATTTTGGAGGTGTGAGTTTTTTTCATTTACTCACAATCAGAAGCGCTAATCATTGCATCAGCATTAGGTGTACCTGAACGACCGATGAAAGTGTAGGTACCAATACTTAAGGAGTAAGTAGTGTTGTTTACATCTTTACCATCACAGCGAAGATTTTTCCCTTGTTTGTACTTAAGTGCAACATCAACTACTTTTTGATTTTCTTGTTGTGTGTATTCGTTATACATTACAGCTACTGCGAGAATAGAGAGTATAACGACAGCGATGTTCATCTGCTCTCTTATATGAAAGTTTGTAAAGTATCGCATGGCTAAGAAAAAGACGATTACAACTATGATTCCGATGATGTAAGTCACTAGGCAGTTCCTCTGATTTGGTATGTTATGTCACCTGCACCAAAGCCTATGATAAGACCTTTGTTTAGTATTTCTAAATCTTTGTTGTCTTTCACAACTGTGATAGTATTGTTTGCACGAGTGATTTTATCTGCCATTGTGAGGTTATACTGTTTAAACTTCTCTTGAAAGTCTATCTCGCGTTGAGCTTCCCCAGCTGACCAAACAGGAAGGATGATAAGCTCTGCTGCACCATCAAAACACTCTATAAATGCATCAAGATTGTCTATAGTTCGAGAGTATTTATGTGGTTGCCAAATCGCAGTTATCTTGTCGAAACCTTTGAGTGCTGCATACTCTTTTACTGATTCAAAGGTCGCTTTTATCTCTGTTGGATGATGCCCATAATCATCTATAATCACGCGGTCACTCTCAAAACCTACGATATCAAAACGTTTTTTGATACCTTTAAATCCTAAAAGATTTGTGCGTATCTCTTCAATATCCATGGATTCATGTGCTGCTAAAATAGCCAGTGCCGCATCTAACGCGATGTGCTTTCCAAAGCCCCAAACATCAAAAGAACCTAAGTCTTTAAATGTAAAACGAGTGTGAGGTTCATTTTCTATAAGCACATACTCGATGTTAGAGATGTCTTTGCTTGGATAGAGCCAATGTGCTTGAACTTCACCAACCAAAGTCTTTAAAAAGGGGTCTTCTGCATTTAAAACACGACATTTTGCTGAATTTATAAACGTTTTATAGGAGTCATAAAATCGTTCATAGTTATAGTCATAATATTCCATATGTTCAGGTTCTGCGTTTATAACAATGGCACAGTGAGGGTTTGAGTTTATGAAACTACCATCACTTTCATCTGCTTCAAAGAGCATGACATCTGTTGAGGCGTCATAACGAACATTTGAACCAAAAGCCTTAGACTCAGCACCGATGATAGCTGAACCGTTCATAATAGAAGTTAAGATGGCTGTTGTTGTACTTTTACCATGTGCTCCTGCAACTGCATACACTTTTCTATCATTAAGGATTTTAAGGAGGGCTTCACGACGAGCAAGCACTTCTATACCTGCCTTTTTAGCTGCAACAATCTCAGGATTATTAGGACTAATTATAGCAGAGTGAACAACTAAATCTTGGTTTGTTATAGCTTCACTAGCATGAGGAACAGTAATCTGCATGCCCATTTTACGAAGTTTCTGTGTGATAAGTGTATCTTTTATGTCTGAACCTGTCACTTCATGTCCATTATAAAACATATACTGTGCAAGACCAGATATACCAATCCCACCAATACCAATAAAATGTATTTTCATAGATTTACTCCCCAGTACTTTGGGTCTTATCTAGCAACTCTTGTGCCTTTTTTTGAAACTGACTGATGTAAAAAGTTCCAGCATCTTGTGTTGCTTGAATGTTTGCGATATTGTCTATGAAATCTTCTAAAGAGATACCTTCAGCAGAAGCTATCCAGTGAAGTTTAAGTGAGATAGAAAAAGCATCATCATTGGTAAGGCCTGCAAGAACCTCAAAAAGTGCAGAAGCATCTTTTGCAGCTCCCTCGGAGTAGTGCTCTATGGCATACTCATATAAGGCACGAACAGTTGCAAAATCTTGAACATCTTTCATATCCATTTTTCGGTGTGCTTCGAGTGTGTTTGTAAGTTTCTCTAACGCGAGGTCAAGAATATTTGCAAAGAAACCGTGTAAAGTTTCTTCGTCAAAGACTTCATAAGCCTCTTGTTCTAGAACATATAATGATGCAATATCTGCATTTTCTTGTGCTTTTAACACCTCTGCTTTTAACTCTTCTACACTTCTAGCCATGTAAACACTCCTTGATTCTTTCTAATGAATTTCTTGTTTTTTCTTGATTTTCTACTAATGCGATGCGGATAAAACCTTTTCCAGGGTTTTCACCTTTTGCATCTTCTCGTGCTAAAAATTCTCCTGGAAGAACTTTTACATTGTACTCTTTGTACAGTTTTTGTGTGAAATTTAGTGCATCTGCTACTTGTATCCAAAGGTAAAAAGTAGCACTTGGAATTTCAGTTCCTAGTATCTCTTGTGCAATTTCAAAGTTCTCTTTATAAATTGCTCTCGATGATGTAACATGTGTTTCATCACTCCAAGCATCTGCTGCAGCACTTTGTAGTGGTAGAGGAGAAGCACAGCCTACATATGTTCTGTACTTCATATACTCTTTTAAAATTTCTGCATCACCTGCGATAAAACCAGAACGGAGACCTGGAGCAGATGAACGTTTTGAGATAGAGTTAATGACTAAAATATTTTTGAAGTTCACGTTACCAACATGAGAGGAAGCTTCAAGTAGTGAAGGTGTTGGCTCATCTGTATATATCTCACTATAG